>ORMF011883666.1_pt1 | contig 68367 bp, 55 predicted proteins | sample 1779871 | NCBI WGS metagenome assembly ORMF01 (sample SAMEA104232316, study PRJEB22302) | groundwater metagenome | biome: forest; feature: aquifer; material: groundwater | place: USA | collected 2011-08-07 | depth 5.4 m | reverse complement strand
GGCCGGACGGCTGGTAAAATAGGGGCATGGCCATTCCCGACGAGTGGATGAAACCCCTGAAAACCTGGCGAATCGACGATTTGTAGTGACGACACTCCAAAATCCGTGCGTAAATTAGCCTACAGTGCGGAAGTTGGGCTAACGCCTACCGCGGGCGGAATTTCGGGAGGCTGATTTCGTCCGTGACCTTGTCGAACGTAACCCGGACGGGCATCCCGATGGACACGGTCTCGGGCGGCGTGTCCACCACGTTGGTCATCATGTGCGGGCCCTCGGCCAGCTCGACGATGGCGACGACGTACGGCACCTCCTCCTCCCAGGCCGGGTGGAAGGCGCGGTGGACGACGACGAAGCTGTAAACGGTGGCTTCACCGCTGCTCGGCACCCAGTCCGCCTTGGCCGAGAGACAATGGTCGCAGATCGGTCGGGGCGGATGGCGGTAGGCGCCGCACTCGCCGCAGCGCTGGAGCAGCAACTCGCCGCGGGCGCAGCCATCCCAGAACGGCTTGTTGTCGTGGTCGAGGATCGGGAGCGGCTTGCGGGGCGCCCTCATGCCGGCTCCTTTCCGTAGAGCAGCGTCATATGGATGCCGAGCTCGGCGCATTCACCGCTGACGGCCGCGATCCTGGCGCCCTGGACCTGACGCGCGCCGCCCTCCCCGCGGATCTGGGTCACCCCCTCCGTAACGTGGAGCATGCCGCCGATGTGCGCCTGGGAGAGCAATCCGCCGTGGGTGTTGAGCGGAAGCTCGCCGCCCAGTTCGATACGGCCGCCCTCGACGAACGAGCCGCCCTCGCCTACGGCGCAGAAGCCGTAATCCTCGATCTGGATCAGCGGGACGTGGGTGAAGCAGTCGTAGAACTCGATGACGTCGACATCCGCGGGCGTGAGACCCGCCTCCGCGAAGGCCATGCGCGAGGCGAAGTGCGCGCCGGTGGGATGGATCGGCCAGTGGTAGGTCGCCTCGCTGTAGCGGCACGAGCTGCCGACACCGAGGATGTAGACAGCAGGCTTTGCCAGGTCGCGCGCTCGCTCGGCCGTCGTGACGACGACGGCGCCGGCGCCCTCCGAGACGAGCGAGCAATCGAGCCGGCGCAGCGGCTCCGCGATGAAGGGCGACGCCTGGTGGTCCTCGATCGTGATCGGCTCGCGCATCTGGGCGTTCGGGTTCAGGCTGGCATGCTTGCGGCAGGCAACGGCGATGGCGCCGAGCTGGCGCGAGGTCAGGCCGTAGTCGTGCATGTGGCGCTGGGCGATGAGGCCGTAGACGATGGGCGCGCCCTCGGCGCCGTAGGGGTAGCGGTAGTCGGAGTTCGGGGAGGCGAGGCTGCCGCGGCGTTGCTTCGGGTCCAGCGTTGTGGCGGCATCACCGCCGACGCAGAGGACCGTGGTGCAGAGGCCGGCGCGAATGGCGGCGACGGCGCTCACGACCATCGCCGCGGAGCCGGCTCCGCTCAGGCCAATATCCGTGATGTATGAGGCCTGGATGCCCATGTGCTCGGCGAGGAACGCCGAATAATTCTGGAAGGGATCGCGACGGGGCTGGCGGGCGATGACGCCGTCGATCTGGCCGCGGTCAAGGCCGGCATCCTTGATGGCGCCCACCGCCGCCTCGAGGCGGAGGTCCAGCGCCGACCGCCCAAGCGAGCGGCCCACGGCGGTCTCGGCGGACCCGACCACCGCGCATTGGATTGTCATTGGCATTTCTCCTACATTCGCGTTCGGAGTGAACTTTTTTTGATGCAGCGCTGTGGGCACGCCCTCACCCGCAGCTTCGCGGCGGCCTCTCCCAGAAGGAGAGGCGACCGTGCCTGTCCGTCCTCCCTGGCGGGGGAGAGTGAGGATTAGGCAATCCGGGCAACCCTGGATGGATTTTCATGGCCAAGGGGACCGCGTTTGCCCCCTCTCCCTCTGGGAGAGGGTTAGGGTGAGGGCGTCCCCCGTACCGTTCAAACTGCCCCACTCTCCAGCAGGACGCGGCGTTCGGCGGGGCTGTAGCCGAGCTGGGTCAGGATCTCCTCGGTGTGCTGGCCGAGCGTAGGGGCCATGGCCACCTTGCCGCCGCGCAGGCTGGCGATGGCCCCGACAGGGAAGAGGACCTTGCCGAATTCGGGGTGGTCCACCTCCTGGAGGAAGCCGCGAGCGATGAGCTGCGGGTCGTGGGCGAGGTCCAGCGGCGTGGTCACCGGTGCCGACGGAATGTGGCGGCGCTGGGACTCCTTGACCAGGTCATCCTTCTTGTGCTGCTTCGCCCACACCTCGATCCGGTCAAGGATCCAGTCGCGTTTGGCGTTGCGCTCCGCCTCGTCGGCGAGCGCGGTTTCCGCGGCGAGGACCGGATCCTGCATCCAGTCCATGAAGCGATTCCAGTTCTCGGCGGACGACGAGAGGCTCACCATCCAGTAGCCGTCCTCGCAGGGGAAGGCGCCCGAGACGGCGGAAACCGCTCCACGGTAGCCGCGCCGTTCGGTGGAGCGCCCCGTGTGGGCGTAGGTCACCATCGCCTGCTCGAAGAGCGACTCGAGGCACTCCATCACGGACACGCGCACGACCTGTCCCTGGCCATCGACGTTGCGGGCCAGGATTGCCGCCGCCGTGGCGACTGACGTGTAGAGGCCCGTGGCCGCGTAGTAGACGCGGCCGCCCATCAGCGTTGGGCGCTGGCCGGGGTGGCCGGTGATGGAGAGCAGCCCGCTGCGGGCGTACTCACAGATGTCCGGGTCGCCGTCGAACACGACCGTCAACACGAGGCCGGGGTTGTCCTGGATCGCCTCCATCTCGTCGATCGGCGGCGGGGTGTTCGCGATGACCACGTCCGCGCTGCGCACGAGGTCGCGGAGGATGCGCTGGCCGCTGTTGCTGTGGGTGTCCAGCGTCAGGCTCTTCTTGCCGGCATTCAAGAACTGATGGTAGGCGCCGTGCTCGAGGTCCTGCGTCTCGCCGAGGAACGGCCCCATGCGCCGGATGGCGTCGCCGCTGCGTGGCTCGACCCGGATGACCTCGTAGCCCACCTCCGCGAGGAGGCGAGTCGCATAGATGGCGGAAAAGCCTGTGAGATCGATGACTCTCCCCACGCTCATTCGAGTGCTCCGGCGGCTTCCAGACCGTTGATCTCATCGATCGAGAGACCGAGCCACTCGCTGAGTGCGACCTGGGTGTGCTCGCCCAGCGCAGAGGTGGATGCGATGGGGGTTGTGCCGCTGCGGCCGAAGGAGAAGGGGATACCGGTGACCGTGAACTCGTAGCCGGGTGGGTCCTGGATAGGCTTGAAGACGCTCGACGTCGCCGGGTCCTCCATGACCTCCCTGATGCGACGCATGCGCTCGGCCGGAACCCCAGCGTCGCGAAGACGGTGCTCGACTTCGGTGTTGGCCAGCTCGCTCGTCCACGCCTCGATCTGCGCGTCGAGCTCGTCATGATGGCGCAGCCGTCCAGTCACGTCGGTGAAGCGCTCGTCGGTCGCCCAGCCGGGATCGCCCATCGCTTCGACCAGCGCGCTCCACTGCTCGTCCGTCTGGACCGTAATGACGCACCAGTCGTCCTTGCCAGCGCAGCGATAGCACCCCTGGGGCGCAGCGGACGTGGAGCGATTGCCGAGGCGGGTCGGCGGTTGGCCGTTGATGGCGCTCGCGAGGAGAAGCGGCCCGAGAGTCGCGACGCTCGCCTCGAACTGGGCGAGATCCAGGTTGGCCCCCTTACCCGTGGTCTGACGCTCGTTCAGCGCGTTCAACACGCCGAAGGTGGCGTGGAGGCCACCGATGTAATCGTTCCAGGAGCTGGAGATCGAGGTTGGGAGATCGCCCTCCGCGCCCGTCGCCATCATGAGGCCGGTGTAGGCCTGGAGGTTCATGTTCATGCTGGTCCAGTCGCGGCGGGGGCCGGTATGGCCGTAGCCCGCCATGCTGACGTAGATCAGGCCGGGGTTGGCGGGGGCCAGGTCGTCGTAGTCGAGGCCGAGGCGGCCCATGACGCCGGCGCTGAAGTTCTCGACGATGACGTCCGCGACGCCGGCGAGGCGCTTCGTGACGGCGCGCGCCTGCTCATTCTTGAGGTTGAGCGTGATGGAGCGCTTGTTGCGGTTCGTGTTGATAAAGGAAGGCGGCCGGTCCGTGCGCCCCTTGAAGCTGGGATCCTGGCGCGTGACGCCGGTGCGATCCATGCGGGTGGCGCTCTCCACCTTCAGGACCTCGGCCCCAAGGTCGGCGAGCAGCCGGGTGCAGAAGGGCCCGGCGAGGATATGGCTGAAGTCGAGAACGCGGATGCCGGTGAGCGGGGTCCGCCCCACCGTCGGGGCCGCGATCCCGGATGCGAGACCTGTCATGCGTTCCTCCTTGAAGGGTTCGCCATTCTACTCTCGAGGGCAGACCCTCGTAGTCGCTGCGTAATTCATGTGAGAGGCAGGAGGCCTGGCGATCCAGGCTGGGCCCCCCTCCCCCTTGGAGGGGGGGGGGGGGGGGGCGTACTCCACCTCTGGCGCCGTCAGCTTTGTGGCTTGGGGACTCGGTCTCCGTTCCAGCTCCAGCGTTGGACCATGGAGTCAGATGGGTGGCCACGCCCTCACCCTAGCCCTCTCCCAAAGGGAGAGGGGACTGCTGGTGCTTCCGCTGGTCCGTCCCTTCGGGCGAGGCCCAACTACTCTTTTGTCTTCCGCCCCAGTGCCCACGGCACTGTTTGCTGGGCGAGGGCTGTGGCGGGGGCTGGCTCGTCGAGGTCGAAGGCGAGCGCGAGGACAGCGCGCAGGCCCCGATAGAAGGGGCGCGGATCGCCGCCGACGCCGCGGCTGCCGCCGAGCTCCGGCGGGAAGCCCATCCGGTTGTCGATGACGGAGCTCTGGGCGGTGGAGAGGTGCAGCACGTCGAAGAAGGCGTCGAGGTCCACGCCGCCCTTCTGGGCCAGGCGGATGCCCTCCGCAGCGGCCATGAGGTTGATGACCGTGACCGCCTGCTGCGCGACCTTGGTCACGGCGCCCATGCCGAGCGGGCCCATGTGGATGACGTTCGATGCCGAGGCAGCGAGCACCGGTCGGCAACGCTCGATGACGTCGGCATCGCCGCCGACCATGAAGAGAAGGTTCCGCGCCAGGACGCCAGTTCGGGCCCCGGTCATTTGACAGTCGAGGACGCCGACCCCCTTAGCAGCAGCTTCCTCGCCGACACGCTTCGCCGTGCGGGGATGGATCGTGCTGTGGATGACGATCGTCGCACCCTTCCGGGCTCCTGACAGGATGCCGTTCTCACCGAGCACCGCCGCGATGACCGCGGCGTCGTCAGGCACGGCGAGCTCGACGATCTCGCAGGTCTCTCCGAGCTCGCGGCCGCTCGCCGCGACCTTCGCGCCCTTCGCGGCGAGCTCGCGCGTGGCCTCTGGGTTGAGGTCATAGACGGTGAGCGCGAATCCCGCGGCGAGGGTGTTGGCAGCCATGGCGCTCCCCATGGCGCCGAGGCCGGCGAACCCAACCGCGGTGGCCATCACCGGCCTCCACCACGGTCGGCGGGAGGCCAGCGAGACGCCGATAGTGGGCTCATGAACTCACACCTGCGAGGAGGTGCCGCGGGTCCTGGAGTTCTGTCAAGCCTGCCGGGCTGACCCACTGCTTGAGAGGCCGGCCCTCGTGAAGCGCTTTGAGCTCGCGCTCCCAGACCTTGCGCTTCAGGATCACGCCGACGTCTGTCGAGCCGAGGTGCTCGGGGCGAACGCGGCCCTTGGTCTGGCGCTGGCCGATCTGCGTCACGTAGTCCTCGATCCAGAACGTCTTGTAGATGCTCATGTCGTGTGGCAAATCCTCGATCGTCATCTTGCCCGCGAGGATCGCCTCGCCGATCGCGTTGAGCTCGGCTGGCGAGGCCTCCGGCTGGGCGTGCCGCCGCTCGCGGTAGGCGTCGGCCTGCTCGGGCGTGAGCGGCATGTAGTCGACAACGAAGTTGATGCAGTTGTCGTCGTCGACGGGCACTCGCCAGAAGAAGCGGTCCGCCTCGAGGTTCTGCGCGTCCTCGACCGTGCCCTCGATGCGCGGGCTGCGCACCTGGTTGATGTTCGGCATGTGAAAGATGGTGTAGCGCTGGGGCTGGCCGGGCTTGGCCGGGCCGAAGGTGCGGACGCCGTACTCGGTCTCCTCGGACTTGAGGTGCGCGGGACCACCCGGACGGAAGGTGCCTGCGCGCGTGAACGACTCCTTGTGGGTGTAGATGATGTGGCGGGAGTCATTGTCGATGCGGGTCATAAAGTTGCACGGCCAGTACTCGGGGGGGCCCGCCTCGACGTAGCCCTCCCGTTCGAGGTCGGGCAGGCTCTTTATGGGCGGCGGTGCGCCTTCACCCAGGTAGGCGAAGATCAGACCGAAGCGTTCCCGGACCGGGTAGCTCTTGATGCGGATGCGCTCGCAGAACGGCCGGTCCTCGAGCGGCTGCTCGACGCACTGACCGGCGCCGTCGTACATCCAGCCGTGGTAGCGGCAGCGGACGTTCTCGCCCTCCACCCAGCCGACGGAGAGCTGCGTGCCGCGGTGAGCGCACGCCGAATCGACGAGGTAGACCTGACCGCTGGCGCCTCGGTAGAGCGTGAGATCCTCGCTCATGATGGTTATCGGGAGTGCCCGGCCGGGTGCCACATCGGAGGCGCGGCGGACGGGCTGCCAGAAGGTTCGCAGATAGCGCCCAGCCAGTGTGTCTGGTCCGGTGTGCGTGATGTCCGTCCAGGGTTCGCCTGCCATCATTTCTTTCTCCGGCGGCTCTGAGCCGAGTGTACTCCGCGCCCCATCGGCGCTCAATTGAGCTCCCACTCATGAAGGTTCCAGTGGGAGGTGGTTTCCGAGATGCCGACGTCGGGGCCGCGAAGGCTCGAGAGGTGGGCGGTGACGTTCACGCTGTAATGAAGGGGGAACGCGACGACCTCTTCGCTGCGGATCTTCATCATCTGGACGACGGCCCCAATTTGCTCCTGCCGGTTCAACGTCGTGTTATACGCGTCCCAGAGACGCTCATACTCCGGGCTCCACCAGCCGCCTCGATTCTGTCCGCCCCAGCGATTGTCGGGTCGCGGCACCTGCTCGGCCGTCGTGTTCTCGGCCGCCCCGCTCTCGCCGAGCGAGATGCCGTGGACGAGGATATGCGGGAAGGTCGCACGGGCCTCCTGGTCGCGCTCGAGCGCGCGCGGCATGACGTACGGCTGCATATCGACACCCGCCTGTTTCCAGCCGTGAACAGCGATCGCCATCATCTGCTCGCGCTGGGCGCCGGCGCTGATCCAGAACGTCGGCTGGAGCCGCTCGCCATTGGCCGCGGCGAAAAGGCCCTCGCGGTCCTTGCGCAGTCCCGCCTCGTTCATGAGCTGCTCGGCGCGGCGCGGGTCGTGCGGGTACTTGGCGATCGCGGCGTCGACCTGGGCGTAGTAGGGAACCTCGCGGCCGAGGAACGTGTCCGGCGGCGCCGATTGGCCCTCGAAGATGCCGTCGTTGATGGCGTCGCGGTCGAGTGCGTTGAAGAGCGCCCGCCGCACGCGGACGTCGAGCAGCGCCGGCGCCTTCTGATACTCGGGGCGGTGCTGGGGGACGGCGGTGGTGGTGGATGTCGCGAGGAAGAGGACCCTACCGGCGCCCTCGCCCTTGTCGAGACCCCACTCGCGCCGCAGCACCATCGCGTGCTCGAAGCGGATCGCCTGGGCCATCGTGAGGTGTACGCTGCCCGCGAGGAGATTGGTGAGCACCGTGTTCTCATCGTTCATGAGTCGAATGACGACGCGGTCGATCTTCGGCTTCCCGAGCGCGTGACCGGCGAAGGCCGTGCCCTCTAGGTGGGATGAGGGCTCCCAGTTGCTGAGGCGGTACGGACCAGCGCCAACGTAGTCCGTCGTCCAGAAGCGCTGGGCGAGGAACGCATCGCGCCCACCGACCGGGTCCTGCTCGTACGCGGCAAACGGCTGGCTCATAAGGTGCGCCGGCAGCGGGTCCAGGCCCTCGCCATCAAAGAGGAATGGCGAGCGCCAGCGAACCAGTAGCGTGAGCGGGTCTACGGCGACCACGTCGTCCACCTTGTCCTGGGGCTTCGGGACGAAGACGCTCAGGCCCGGCGAGCTGTACAGCCGGTACGCGAAGGCAAAGTCGTTCGCCGTCAAAGGTGCCCCGTCGTGCCAGGTGAGGCCGGGGCGCAGCTTCCAGGTCGTCTCCATGCGGCCATCGGGGAGAACGCGCCAGGTATCGGTGTTCAGCTTCGGGAGCTCGGCCGCGAGGTAGGGGCGAGGCTCGCCGCGACCGTCGATGAGGGCGAGATCGGCGTTGAAGACGCGGGTGGTGCGCTCCGGGTTGGTGGGGCCGATCATCTTGCGGGCGAGGTTGGCGACCTCGGTGTTGACCACCATGATGAGAGTTCGGGGCTGGCCACTCGCCTGCGCCGGCACCGCGGCCTGCCGCGGCGCCTCGCCACTCGGCGCCGCGCAGGCCAGCATCGATACGATCAAGGACAGAAGGATCAGAGGATGGACCCAACGGGATCTCACACCTGGAAGGCGAGAGCAGCCAGTAAAGAGAGGACGGACCCAACTGACCCTCACACCTGGAAGGCGTGAGCGGCCAGTAAAGAGAGGACGGACCCAACTGCCCCTCACACCTGGAAGGCGTGAGCAGTAAGGGAGGAGAGAGGCGAGCTTGGACACGGTCCCCTCTCCCTCTGGGAGAGGGCTAGGGTGAGGGCGTGACCTCGAGTGCTGCGTGGATCACCTCCATCACGCGATCGGTTTCGGTCAATACTTCTCGATCGTTGAAGCGCAGAATCCGGAGACCGCGCCCCTCAAGATACGCAGTTCGTTCCAAATCAGCCGCTAGTCCAGTTGCACTGGCGTGCTGTGCACCGTCTACCTCGATGACAACTCTATGGGATGCGCAGAAGAAATCAAGAATGTATGCTCCGAACTCGTGCTGGCGGCGAAACTTGGCTCCTTCGATCTGCGCGTTGCGGAGGAAATACCATAGCGACGCTCCGCATCTGTCAATCTTCCGCGCAGGTTTCTCGCCAGTTGAAGTCTCTCCACTCCTCGTCGTTCGTCTCGATAGCCTTCGGGCAACGCCCTCACCCTAACCCTCTCCCAGAGGGAGAGGGGACTGTTGATGGCCCGCGCCGACCAGTACGCAGTGCATGACACCCAAGGTCGAGACAGTCAGCACCGGTGTCAGGAACCATCACGCAGTTGTTAATTCCCTGCGGTCGCGGGGCGGCGGCGGGGGTGGTCGATGGTGACGGCGGCGCCGTTGCGGTCGCACTCACGCTGGAAGAGATCGTAGACGGCGGGGTCCTCGTCCTCGTACTCGATCTGCCAGCCGCCTTCGCGCTCGCTGAGCCGGGCGCCCTCGCCGGCATCCTCGGTGTCGCTGACGACGAGGCTGCCGAAGGTGTAGGCGAGATAGCGGGCGGGCGTCGGACCCGTGTTGAAGTGCTGATGGTATTCACCGTTGCGGGGCGAGAAGATGGAGCCCGGCTTCCAGTCGACCTTGACGCGCTCTTGGTCGCCTGGGAACCAGAGCAATGAGTAGCCACTGCCGTTCAGCACGATGATCTCGGCGCCAGGGCCGTGGCGGTGCGCCTTCTTGTAGGCGCCGGGCGGGAACTCGCTGATGTGGATGTTCATGGCGTTGCCCGACATCAGGAAGAACATGATGCTGGACTTCGCGCCGCGCTCGCTGCGGTCCTCCAGCTTGAAGGACTTCACGTCTGGAATGAAGTTGGTCTCCCACTCGCGGCTATCGATCTTCCTGCCGGGACCGGTGAAATAGTCGTCCGCCGCGCTGTAGCGGTCCTTGAAGACCCATTCGGACTTGAAGACGAGCTCTGAATCCTGCATCGAGTTCATCATGAGCGGCGCGGTCGTCGGCGAGAAGAGCCGCGCGGGATGCTGGCCATCATGATTGAAATGCTGGTAGTAGCAATTGAGCGGCGGCGAGAAGAGCGCGCCGGGCGCCCACTCGACCGTCTGCTTGGCGTTCGAGACGGGCTGCCAGATCGTCGTCGCGCCGTGGCCCTGGAGCACATAGTAGGAGACTTCGAAGAGGTGGTGAAGCGGCTCGGTCGCCGCGCCAGGCGCAATCTCCATGAGCCAGCCGTCCGTCTGCTGCTGCGAGGCGAGGCTGACGATGGCGCCCTTCTGACCCGTGCGAGGCCACGGTGCGACCTCCGCCGTTGTCAGATCGCCAACGTGCGAGCCAGTGTAGAGTGGCACTCCCTCGCCCCGGACCCATTTCGTGTAGGCCGATTCCCGCTGGCCCCAGCCTCGATTCGCGCCGCGGGGGCGCCCCGAACTTTCACTCATGACAGCTCCCATTCGTGCACGTTCCAGTGGTGGGTCGTCTCGGGGGTGCTGGGTTCTGGCCCCTTGAGGATCGTAAGGTAGGTGATCGCGCCCAGGTTCGCCATGAGCGGGTAGTTCGGCAGCTCCTGACTGAGAAGCCGCGCCAGCTCCGCCATCCGGCGGCCCCGCTCATTCGGTTCGAGGGTCGTATTGAGCGCCGCGTAGGTGCGGTCGAACTCCGGGCTGTTCCAGCCACCACGATTCTGACCGCTCCAACGGTTCTCTGCGGTGGGAATCTGCGAGATGATGAACGTCTCGAAGGCCGACAGCAGGCTGGGGCTCACGCCGTAATTCAACAGACCGGGGAACGTCGAGCGAACCGAGTTGTCGCGGGCCTGGGCGTTCGGGATGACGTGGGGCTGGATATTCACGCCCGCCCGGCGCCAACTATCGGTCAGGATCGCCATCGTGCGCTCCGTCTGGGAGCCGGAGGTGACCCACAAGCCGGGCTGGACTCGGTCGCCGGCGTCATTGGCATAGATTCCGTCACGATCCTTGCGGTAGCCGGCCTCACCCATGAGCTGCTCCGCCTCGCGCGAATCGTATGGGTACTTCAAGAGTGTGCGCTCGACCTCCGCGAAAGCCGGCGACCCCGGCGCGATGTACGTGTCCGACGGTCGACCTTGGCCTTCGAAGAGGGCATCGACCAGTTCTTGCTTGTCGAGCGTGTGCGCAAACGCGCGCCGCACCCGAATATCACGGAGCGCCGGCGTCTGCTGGTACTCGGGCCGGAGCTGAACCGAAAGTGTCGAGGTGGAGGTCGGGAAGTAGATCACCGCGCCGCGGCCGCTGCTCGCCCATTCCCGTGCGAGGAAGGCGGCCTGCTCGAAGCGGAGTGCCTGGCCGAAGCTCAGGTGCACGCTCTCGGACAGCATGTTCGTGGCGACGGTATTGTCGTCCGCGATAAACCGGACGACGAGGCGATCGATCTTCGGCCGGCCGAGCGCATGGGCGTCAAAAGCAACGCCCTCGAGCTGCGCGCCCGGCTCCCAGCCAGTCAGTCGATACGGCCCGGTCCCAATGTATTCCGTGGACCAATAGCGCTTCGCCAGGAAGCTCTCCCGGCCGTCCGTGGAGTCCGGCATGGCGTTGAAGTCGTTCTGGAGCAGATGGCTGGGAAGGGGATCGAGGTCCTCGATGATCACCGACCCCGCCTCCGTGAACGTCGACTTCCAGCGGATGAGGACAGTGCGGGGATCGGGCGCAGAGACGTCGTCCATCTGATCCTGGGGCGTCGTCTTGAAGACGGAGAGGCTTGGATGGGTGTAGACACGCCACGAGAAGACGAAGTCGTCCGCCGTTAGGGGCATGCCGTCGTGCCACGTCAGGTTTGGGCGAAGCTTCCAGACCGTTTCCATGCGGCCGTCTGGCAGGACACGCCAGGTATCGGTGTTGAGCTGGGGAAGCGCTTCCGCGAGGTACGGGCGGGGCTTACCTTGGCTGTCGATGATGGCGAGCTGGGCGTTGAAAAGCCGCGTCGTGCGGGTCGGGTTGGTGGGACCGATCATTTTGGGGGCGAGGCTGGCGACCTCGGTGTTGGACGCCATGATGAGGGTCCTCGAAGAGCCGCGACCCGCTGGCGTCTCACTCGCGGGGGCAGTCGGCCCTCGGCCGCCGGGGCTCGCGCACGCGCTGAGCATGATGGTAGCGAGAGTAATCCCAAGGACTCGCATCGTGAAATTCATATCGCCTACTAAATCTGATCGGAGGGCCCGCTGTCAACGTCGCAGCTCCGAGATCCCGACGCGAAGGGGTGTCATGTTGCGACCAACGTATGGCGCATTGCGAAATGCGCCGCAGCATGGAACTGCGCCTCTTTTCCGCACGCAGCGGGAGTACACTCGCAACGCTGAGCGACCGGATAACGAGGGAGGGACTGGAGAATGGAACCCCAACTCCTGACAGAGGAGCAGCAGCAAGCCGAAACGCGCACCGCTCGGGCGTACAAGAGTCCCTACCAACTCTGGCGAGAGTCTCAGGGGATCGGGAGCATCGAAGGCTTCTACGTCCCGAACATCTACGACGCCGAGCTATCCCCATGGGAAGCGCGTGGCGGGGCAGGCGTCTTCATCAACCTGGAGGGAAGCGCGGGCTTCAACGATGGCTACATCTACGAGCTCGCGCCGAAAGAATCCTCGTTACCCATCAAGCATATCTACGATGAGCTGGTCTTTGTGCTGCGGGGCCGAGGAGCCTGCACGGTTTGGTACGACGAAAAGAAGAAGCAGACCTTCGAATGGGGAAAAGGCAGCTACCTCGCCATTCCTCCCAACGCCTGGCACCAGTGGCACAACCTTTCGGGTGACGAGCCTGCCCGCTACTTCGCGATGACCGCCGCTCCGAGGGTGATCGATACCTTCAAGGACCTGGACTTTGTCTTCAACAACGAGCATCGGTTTACCAGCATCTTCAATGATGAGGAGGGCTTCTTCCAGCAGGCCGAGCGGCCAAGTACCCGGGGCCCCTGGAAAACGAACTACATCGCGGACGTCTGGTCGCTGGCGCCCAAGCAGCGGGCTTCGGCCGCAGAGTTGGAAGCCAAGGCCCGGGCAGCCGCGAAACGAGGGGATGGCTGGAAGTCGGTCGGCCGCTTTCTGACCGGTGAGCAGGGCGGAGCCCACGGGGCAAATGCGCTCATGCTGCGGGGCACCGTTCACGCGGCGGTCAGCTTCCAATCTCAGCCGGGGACGCATGCGCCGCCCCATCGCCATGGACCGGGTATTCACGTGACCGTGATCGGCGGCCACGGCTATTCAATCTTACAGAGCCCCGCGATGGACCAGACCGTGAAGATTCCGTGGAGCCCGGGGACGGTCTTCGTGCCGCCGGAAGGTTGGTGGCACGCCCATTACAACGTCGGACCGGAGCCCTGGGATTGGCTGCGCGTTGGATGGGGTTCCGAGAAGCCCAAGCCCGGGGGCGGGACCTACGATTACAGCCGCACTCCCCAGGAAGGGGGCGATCAGATCGCCTTCGAGGACATGGATCCCTCCTTCCACCGTGAGTTCGAGGAGGAGCTCGCGAAGGCGGGCATCAAGTGCCTCATGTTGCACCACCCCCACTGCTCGTTCAGATAGATCACCCATCAACCAGGGTAAGCAAGAGGGCCGCCAATCCCGGCGTATTGGACCGCGGTGGCCGTGGCCCACGCGGCATCGCTCAGAAGGGTAGCAGCAAATCTCGTCCCCGAGGCCGGCGGCGAGCGGAACATGTGGCGATGGGAAAGGGACCGATGACCCACCCCAAACGGTAGTGAGCTGCCTACCCTGTCCCGGCGCGCCTGACTACCCGTTCGCTCGTGGGGGGCCCCTGGTTGCACCCGTATCGTGTTAAGCAACGAATACTCACGTCTTTCGGGGAGCAACCATGAAAATTCGAAGAGCTCATGCGTCCATCGGCAATAGTAGTAGCTGGCCCCGGGTCCTGCTCGGGCTCGTGATCGGCGCGACTGCCGCCTTCAGCGCCGCCTGCGGCGCGCAGGCCGTATCAACCGGTTCTGCAGACCCGGTGAACTCGTCCGGCTCCACCGCTCCCGCGTTGGTCGCTGCGCCGCGACTGGCCGCACCGCTGCTCGCGGAACCGGTTGGGCAGCGTGAGGCGCGCGTGTTGCAGATTTCCGTCGAGGCGAAAGAGGTCGTCGGGGCCATAGACGAGGGAGTTCCTTACGCTTACTGGACGTTCGGCGGCACAGTGCCAGGCCCAATGCTCCGGGCACGCCAGGGTGACACGGTCGAATTGACTCTGCAGAACGCGTCCGACAGCATGGCGATGCATAGCATCGACCTCCATGCAGTCAACGGGCCCGGCGGTGGCGCAAAGGCAACTCAGGTCGCCCCCGGCCAGTCCGCCACGTTCCAGTTCGCCGCGCTGAATCCGGGCGTTTACGTTTACCACTGCGCAACGCCGCCGGTGCCACAGCACGTGGCCAACGGGATGTATGGGCTGATCGTCGTGGAGCCGCAGGAAGGACTGGCGCCGGTCGACCGTGAGTTCTACGTCATGCAGGGCGACTTCTACCTGATGAAGGATGCCGCGGCGAACGGAATCCAGCCTTTCGCCTGGGAGCGGATGACCGACGAACGGCCGAGCTACATCGTCTTCAATGGCGCGAAGGACGCACTGACCGGTGAGCGCGCGCTGGAGGCGCAGGTCGGCGAGCGGATCCGCATTTTCTTCGGGGTCGGCGGTCCTAACATTACCTCCAGCTTCCACGTGATCGGCGAAATCTTCGACCGGGTGGCGATGGAGGGAGCGTCCGAGGTGGCGACCAACGTGCAGACAACCCTTGTTCCCGCCGGCGGCGCCACGATGGTGGAGTTCACGGCCGAGGTCCCCGGGGAATATGTGCTCGTCGACCACAGTCTCGGCCGCCTCACCAAGGGCGCGGCGGGCGTGATCAAGGTCACAGGGCCAGAGAACGCGGCGGTCTACACGGTGATCTCGCCGTCGCCTGCGGTAGCCGGGTTGCAGGATCCGCTGCACTGAGGCGATCGATCGTGGTGGAGCGACCAGGGCATAGCATTGTGAAGCGCGCGAGTGTCCCCAACGTGCAGCTTGCCCACAAGACCATGGAGCCGCCAACCTCGGCGTGGCGTCGGCTGCTTGACGACCCGTTTCGGCTCTTGGTCAGGACGAGTCTGATCCTCGCGTTGGTCGGCGGGTTTGGCCTTGGCTGGGCGCTGCTCATGAGCTTCACCTTCCGAGTTCCGCTTTTTGCGAACCCGGGCGCGCTCATTCAAGCCCATGGCCAGGTGCAGGCACTCGGCTTCGTTGCCCTCATGGTGATGGGCGTTGCTACGCGACTCGTGCCGGTGTTCCACGGCGCCAAGCTCGTGGGGGCGCCTCTCGTTTCAGTCGGCGGGCTGACGCTCGCAAGCGGGGTCGTGCTCCGGGCCGTAAGCCAACCGCTTCCACCTGATCCGTTGCGCAACGCCGCGGTGGGCGCCAGCGGCGTCCTGGTTCTCGGGGGTGTCCTTCTGGCATTCGCGGCGTTCGGCCGGACGGTTCGCGCAGGCAAACCGCGCGAACCTCGCGAGCCAGTCGTGCTGCCACTAACAATGGCTGGCAGCCTGGCCGGCGCGCTGCTGTTGAACCTGATCGCGAGTTTCGGCCTGGCGCAGGGCAGCAACCTCGTCCCATCGCCCCTGGACGATGCGATTCTGCATTTCGAGCTCTGGGGCTTTGCGACGACGATGGTGCTCGCGATCGGCCGGCATACCTGGCCGAACCTGCTCTTGCTGCGGCCCGCGCGCGAGCGGTTGACGCTGCCCAGCCTGGTACTCTGGGCAATCGGCAGCCTCGGCGTCCCGCTGGCCTGGCTTCTCCTGCCGGAGGCCCCCGTCGTACGAGCGATCGCCGCGACAGCTCAGCTCGCCGGCGCGATCCTCTACGGGCACGGCCTTCGCCTATTCGAGCCACCAGCTCGCGCAACGACGATTCCGCGCGTCACGAATCCGCCCCGGCTGTGGCTTCGGACGGCGTTCGCGTTCCTCGTCTTTGCTGCAGCTGCGAACGTCATGCTCGCGCTGAGCGCGCACGTCCGCTCGTTAGCGGCGCTTGTGAACGCCTCGGCGGCGCGCCACGCGCTCGCCCAGGGATTCTTGCTCCCGATCATCGTGTTCATGGCGGCGCGGATTATGCCCGGATTCTCCGCCGAGATGGTGCGGCACCCTGATCGGATTAACGCCTTGATGGGCGTCCTGTTCGCTGCCGCGCTGCTGCGCGTCGGGGGCGAGATGATCGGCGGCTATGCGCCGGGCTGGAACATCCTGGTGGGCGCGGGCGGGACGCTCGGCACCGCCGCCTTCGTCGCGTTCGCCATCGGTGTCTGGCGCGCCCGCGAGGGGCTGATCCAGGTGACACCGCTGCGCCCGACCGTGGCCCGGTGAGCCAGTCGGTAGCCCGCAGCCTGGCCCCAACCTGTTCCTGCTCCCGACCGGCTTTGGCGTAGACTCGGCCCAATCGAACTGAGAGTACGCCCACCGCATGCAATGACCACGGCCGGGCCGGAAGGGGCTGCTGTGACGCTGACGCAGGGTTACACCCGCGCGATCAAGATCGTCTTCGAACGCACCACCTATGGACAGTGGGTGGCGAACGAGGGCCCTTTGCGCTCGGCAGGATCTGCCCCCGTTTGACCCAACGTATCATTACGGAACCGCTGATTCCGAAATGAGTCGCAAAATGGAATTGCAGAGTCGATTTTTCCAGCCCTCCGAAGACAGCTTCTTTCTTTTTGGTCCACGCGGCACGGGCAAATCGACGTGGCTTCGGCATGTAATGCCCGATGCGATGATCATCGATCTTCTCGATCCTGATTCCGCGCGCGAGCTTGTCGCTCGTCCTGAGCGACTGCTGGATCTCGTTCGAGGAACGCCTCGAGGATCTCCGATTATCGTCGACGGGGTCCAGCGTGTTCCGGAGCTCCTCAACGTTGTTCATATGCTGTTGGAATCACCGGACCGTCGGCAGTTCGCGCTAACCGGCTCGAGCGCCCGCAAACTGCGCCGCGGGGGCATTGACTTACTGGCCGGCCGGGCCATCGTTCGCACGCTGCATCCGTTTATGGCCGCAGAGACCACGACTTTCGACCTCGCGACCAGCCTCAGACATGGACTGCTGCCGCTGGTCGTCGCGTCCGGCCGACCCGATGAGGTTCTCAGAGCCTATATCTCACTCTATCTCGACGAGGAGGTCCGACTCGAGGGGTGGGCGCGCAACGTCGGCGCTTTTGCCCGATTCCTGGAGGTGATCAGCTTTTCCCACGCCGCGGTGCTGAATATTGCCAACGTCGCGCGGGAGTGCCAGGTCGAGCGAAAGACCGTCGCAGCGTACGTCAAGGTCCTGGAAGACCTGCTGCTGGCGTATCGCCTGCCCGTTTTCGCGCGGAGGGCGCGACGCGAGACGAGCGCACACCCGAAGTTCTATTTCTTTGACGCGGGTGTCTTTCGCTCGCTGCGGCCGCGGGGTCCGCTGGACCGCCCGGAAGAGATCGAGGGCGCGGCGCTCGAGGGCCTTGTCGCGCAGCATCTGCGCGCCTGGATCGCGTATCGGAACGCGGATGCTCGGCTGCATTTCTGGCGGACGCGGTCCGGCGTGGAGGTCGACTTCGTGCTCTATGGAGCGGACGCGTTCGTCGCCATCGAGGTCAAGAACGCTGCCCGGGTCCGTTCCGAGGACCTCCGTGGACTCCAGGCGTTCGGGATCGACTATCCGGAGGCAGAGCAGGTGCTGCTCTACCGCGGCGAAGCGAGGGAGCGCCGGGACGGCGTTTGGATATTGCCCGTTGCCGACTTCCTGCGCGAGCTCGATCCCGCCCGAGCCATCACGCTCGGCGATTGACCCGCGACTGAGATCAGCAGCCACGAGCCCCTCAAAATCGTGTTTGACCGCCACTCGCCGCTCTTCATCGAGTGGAATGAGCCGTACCTCTGGGCGGACATGATCTACGGCCCGAACTTCGCGCAGTGCCAAAACACGACTATGACGTTGGGCGAGCCCTGGCGCTGCTCGCGGAGGCGGGTTGGACCCGCGGCGGGGATGGCCAGCTCCGGAATGCGGCCGGCGAGCTCCTGCACGTGCCGCTCGTCAGCCAGAACGAGGACATGGATCAGCAGCAGGCCACGATCGTCGCGGACAACTGGAAGACGATTGGCGTCACGCCCGAGGTCATGGTCATGACCAGCGGTCAGCAGCGCGACAACGAGTTCCGCACCAAGATCGCGGCCGTGGCCTACAACAACGGGCCGCTCGGCTACGACACGATGGTGTGGACCAGGGGGCAGATTCCAACGTCGGAGAACCGATGGCGGGGCAACAACCCGAGCTACTCGAATGCGGCTCTCGGGGAGGTTTGGCCCCGGGTTCTCGCGACCTACGAACCGCGCGAGCGCGAGGCGCTTCTCATCGATGCCTCGACCCAGATGAATTCGGACGCGGTGATCAATCCCCTGCATTCGCGGCCGAGGGCGGTGGCCTACCGCGATGGCATCGGCGGGCCACAGCAGCCATGGATCGGCGAGGCCGCGTTGATCTGGAATGGCTGGGAGTTTCACTGGAAGGCGGGCGCTAAGTAGTTGTGCCCGCAGGCGGGCGGCTATAGACTGGCGGGCAACAGCAAACCGACCCGTGAGATCTGGCGTGAGCTTTGGAATTGAATGGAGGTTCCATGGGTTTGAAGCAGGACTATGCCAGCTCGATCAAGACCATCTTTGACCGCACCGCATACGGCCAGTGGGTGGCGAACGAGGGCGTCAAGGTGTTCGAGGACTTCGCCGTCGGCGTGGACGTGCGGACGCTGGACGTTGCGCCGTGGCCCCGGATCGGCGGGAACGCCGTCTTCCTGAACCTCTATCCGCTAATGGAAGGCGCGCGCGGGATGTACGTCGTCGAGATCCCGCCCGGCGCCGCGCTGGCGCCGGAGCGGCACCTCTACGAGAAGGTCGTCTTCGTTCTCGAAGGCCACGGCACGACCGAGGTGTGGCAGGAAGGCGACAGTCAGAAGCACATCTTCGAGTGGGGCCGCGGCAGTATCTTCGCGCCGCCGCTCAACACCTGGCATCGCATGTACAACCTGGGCAACACGCCGGCGCGCTTCCTTGCGATCAACGACGCGCCCCTCATGATGAACGGCTTCCGCAACGCGGAGTTCGTCTTCGATTGCAACTATGCCTTCCGCGAGCGTTTCGACGGCGCCGAAAATTACTTCAACCAGAGCCAGAAGCGCTACACGACGTCACGCGACAAGACAGCCTCCAACCTCTGGGAAACCAACTTCATCGCCAACGCCTTCGAGGCCGACCTGATGGCGAACGAGGTCAAGGCGCACGGCAACCGGTCGATCATGTTCGAGATCGCGGGTAATGCGCTGGTCGGGCACATCGCGGAATGGCCGGTCGGTCGCTACCACAAGGCGCACTACCACGACGCGGGCGCAATCCTCGTCGGGCTGCGCTCGGAGGGTTTCGTCCTCCTGTGGCATAAGGACCTCGGGCTCACTCCCTACGAAGACGGCCACGGCGACGACGTGCTCGAGGTCGCGTGGGGCCCGGGCACGATCTATGCACCGCCGGCGGACTGGTTCCACCAGCACTTCAATACGGGGCCGGAGCCAGCGCGCCAGCTCGCACTGCGGGGCGGCAGCCGCCTCGCCGGTCCGGGTTTCAACCATCTGAGCCCGCGGTTCGCGGATCGGACCTGGAATCCACAGCACGTCAGCGTGCTCGAGGGTGGCCACCTGCTTGACTACGAGGACGAGGATTCCCAGGTTCGCCGCATGTATCAGGAGCACCTCGCGCGCAATGGCGTCACCTTCGACATGCCTGACGAGATCTATGCCAAGGGCGCCGCGAAGGGCTGGTACGACCCGCGTTTCGAAGCCCTGGCCGCAGGCGGCGACTGAGGCATTAGCTCCAACGCCACTCCCAGACGTTCCAGAAGCTGGAGACGCCGACGACCGAGGCCTGCTGGACGTTCTGGAGACCGGTGCGGTAGGCCATGATGTCCGGCTGCAGGTGGGTGAGCGTTACCATCGCGTCGTCTTGCATGATGCGGATGCCTTCGACCAGCGGGCCCTCACGCTCGCGGTCATCGGTGCTGCCCAGCACCTTGAGCCAGGCCTCGTCCAGCGCTGGATTGACGTAGCCGTTGCGGTTCTGCCCGCTCCAGCGGTTGTCGGCGCGCGCAATCTGGCGGCTGGTCCAGACCATGTTCTCGAGCGTGAGGGCGCGCCGGTTGTAGGCGACGCCCGGGTATTTGGCGCGGAGCTCGTTATCGCGCATCTCCTGGGTCGAGAGGCGGTGGATCTCGCCCCCGATGCCCGCGTTCTTCCAATCGCTTAAGACGACGGCGGCCTCCTGCTGGTCGACCTCGGTTGGCTGGTTCATGAGGGAGAAGAACAGGGGGTCGCCGGCCGCATTGCGGGCAACGCCGTCGCCGCCTTTGGTCCACCCCGCTTCACTGAGGAGGGCGGCTGAGCGGGCAGGGTTGAACTCATACTTGGTGACCGCGCGATCGACGGCGGGAAAGGCAGGATCCGTCGGCGTAAGCCAGAAGTAGGCGACACGCGCTTTGCCCGCGTAAATCCCGTCGACGATCGCCTGCCGATCGATCGCGTGGAGCGCGGCACGCCGAACGCGGACGTCCGATACGCCGCGTTGGAGGTTGCCCCAATCGCGGGCCTGGAACTCCAGGATGCGCGGATTGCCATCCCAGTACTCAACCTTGCCGTCGAAGCCGCCCTGCTCGAGCGCCTGACCCTGCGGGAAGCTGATGTTGATCGAGAAGGCCATGTCCACGGCATTGCTGAGCAGATTGGCGACGATAGCGTTCGCATCCGGGATGAATCTGATCCGAATCTGCTCGACTTTCGGCGCTCCCAGGACAAACCCCTGGTTTGCCTGGAACACCATCTCGAGCCCCGGGTCCCATCGCTCCAGGCGATAGGGGCCGCTGCCGATGAACTGCTCGCGCCAGTGGGGCCCGTCGACGAACGCCGTCTTGTCTTCCTGGTAGAGGGGCTCGAGGCGCTGGCGGTGCATGGGAGAGAAATCCGGCAGGTGGACCGAGGCGGCGTAGAGATACGGCTCCTTCCAGTCGAGCAGCAGCGTCCGGTCGTCGACAGCCACGACGCTCGTCAGAAGTCGCTCCACGCTGAAGCTCTGGGCGGGGAAAGCCGGATCCATGCGCACCTGGAAGGCAAAGGCGAAGTCATGCGCGGTGAGTGGCTGGCCGTCCTGCCACGTCGCGTTGGGCCGGATCAGGTAGGTCGTCAGCATCCGACCGTCGGGCAGCACCTTCCAGCTACCATTCTCCACGCTCGGAATCTCGCTGGCCAGGTAGGGCATGGCCTGCTGGTTGGGCGTGAAGTAGGTCAGGAACCCCGAGCTGAGGCCCGAGTACTCGCGATTCTGGGGCAGCAAACTGGGTTCGAGCAACGCCGGCTCGATTGACATCGCGACGACGAGCGCCTTCTGGGGCGCCTCCGCTGGCTGGGCCTGCGAGGCCGGATTCGTCGCTGACCCCCTGCTTGGAGTCGAAGGGGCACAGGCGGCGAGCAGGATCACGAGCGTGAGTGCAAGGCTAGCCACAAAGCGCAAACGACCTTGGGTCATGCATCGCTCCGTTCAGGACGGGGGGTGGGGCAGTCTAAGCCAGTCTAAGCCTGGATCGTCCGTTACACCAATGACTCGCCAGGAAGAAGCCGACCCGCGGGTGGCGCCGCGCCGCGCGTTGCCCGCGGACGACCCTCGACATCGATCTGGCCGTCGCCCGATCGGATGCCATCCCGCGTGCGGAGCTCGAGGCGGCGGGGTTCCCATACCGAGGGCGCTTCGCGCACTCGGACAACTGGGATCGGGCCATCCGGGGTTGCCTCTTCAGTTCACAGACGATCCGGCGTTGGCCGCTGCGTTGGAGCGGGCGATCGAGATCGACCTCGACGGAGTATCGCTTCGGGTCTCGCGTAGGGGATGTCGGCGTCCCGAAGCACGCGACCAAGCGCGACCAGGGCAGGACGCTTGGTCGTTTCCATTTCCCCTCGGAGAGCATGCCAAAGCTGATCGAGCTGAAACCCGATTTCGAGACTTCGAATCATAGGTGCATTCTACCGCTGCGCCCCGAATCGTCCTTCCTGCCTCAATTTCGGTAGCGCCGCTCGTTCGGTGGGAACCGCTGAACGGAGGAATTCAGGCGTCGATCGGGCGGAACTTCGGCAGACTTACGTCGGGCGTCGAATCCTCGAATATGACCGCGACCCGCATGCCCTTCTTCACGTCGTCTGGCGGACATCCGATCACATTGCTCGTAAGACGGACCTCGTCGTCAGTGCCGTCCAGCGTAATGCGGGCCACCACATAGGGCATCTCCGCCGCAAACACGGGAACGGCGGAGTAGTGCACCACGACGTAGGAGTACACCTCGCCCGTCCCAGGCAGCGCCACCCACTCGAAATCCCATGTCCGGCAGTGCGGGCAGAGCGGCCGCGGCGGCCAGCGAAACCGCCCACACGCGCTACAGCGCGGAGCGCGAAGCTCATGCGCTCGACAGGCGTCCCAGAACGGCCGGGTGTCTGCATCGGCGGTCGGAACGGGCTTCGCGTAGGGCTCAGCCACTCATCCCTTCCTCAGCACAACGGCGCTCCCGCTCAGGTTGCCGCAAACAAAGGCGATCTCTGGGTCACGCACCTGGCGGCATATCGTGCGATCGTAGGTATGGGCCCCCTCGCAGAAGTCATCCACGACCCCGCCGTCCCGTAGCTGCTGCACGGCCTCGATAACGTGGTTCAACCCCATGAAGTGCGCCTCCGATAACAGGCCGCCGTGGGTGTTCAGCGGCATCGCGCCGTCGAGGCCGATCTTGCCTTCGCGCACCCAGGCGCCGATGTCGCCGCCAGGCACGAGGCCGAAATCCGCCAGGTGCTTCAAACACATGAAGGTGAAGTTGTCGTAGATCTCCGCGACGTCGACGTCGGCCGGTGTGATCCCCGCGCTCTCGAACGTGCGGAGGGCGGTCTCCCGCCCGCCACCGTCCCGGCCGAACTCATGGCCGCAGCTTCCGCCCATCACGCAGATCGGGTTGTGGCGCAGGTCGCGCGCCCGCTCCGAGGACGTCACGACCAGGGCGACGGCCCCATCGTTCTCCTGACAACAGTCCAGGAGGCGGAATGGGTAGATGATCCAGCGCGAGTTTTGGTGGTCTTCGATACTGATCGGCACCCGCATCAACGCCTTCTTGTTGAGCGTCGCATGCGTGCGCTGCGTCACCGCCAGGTGGGCGAAGTCGAGAAGGGTGACGCCGTACTCCTCCATGTGCGCCGTGGCGTATTGCCCGAAGTTCGCCGCCGCGTGATTCGAGCCAAAAGGGGCATCGAACTGGTCGGGGCCCGTCGTCTCGAACGCGTCAGCCGCCCGCTTCTTGCGCCCCTCGCTGTACCGGTTGCGGGCGAGGTACACCAGCACGTTCCGGCACATGCCACTGTGCACCATCATTGATGCCGCGAGGACGGCCGCCGCGTTCCAGCTCCCGCCACCGTCATGAAAGAAATGAAAGTTCGAGGCGATCAGTCCCAGCATCTCGGCCAGGTCGCGCGGGTGAATCGAATCGTTCTTCTTGTGAAAGTAGCTGACGACGCCGTCGATCTCGTCCACTTTCAATCCGGCATCCTCGATCGCCATCAGGCTCGCCCGGGCCGCGAGGACCGAGACGGAGGAGCCCGAGTTCCGCGTGAACTCGGTCCAGCCGATACCCGCGATCGCGGTCTTGTCGCTCATCGCGACGGCGGTCATCGTGGCTTGCCGCCATCACCGACTCGGGCACCGATTCGCGGCGCGTGCGCCAATGCTTGCATGCAGGCGGCCGCGCCGGGGAGATCGATGTCGTAGAGGTGGCCGAGGTCGAGGGCATCGCGAAGCACCTCGTAGTACTCCCAATGCAGATCGCTCTGGCCCCGACCCCCCAGAAAGATGTCGCCGACGTGGCTCTGGGCCGCGCTCGTCCGAACGACTTCCTGGAACACCTCGATATCCACACCCGCCTTCTCGGCCAGACGAAAGCCTTCAGATGCCGCGAGGAGGTGCAACGCCGTCATCGTGTTCTGCGCAACCTTGGTGACCGCGCCCATCCCGACGCCGCCCAACAGGTAGATGTTGGCAGCCGTCGTCTCCAGCACGGGACGGCACGCGGCAAGGGTATCGGGATTCCCGCCCACCATGAAGCAGAGCGTTCGTGCCACGACTCCCTGGGCGCCGCCGCTCATCTGGGCGTCCAGAACCTCGATCCCGACCTTCTTCGCTTCCTCCGCGACCCGCTCCATGTTCGCTGGGTGCAGGCTTGTGTGGATGGTCGCGATCAAGCCCGGGTGCGCGCCGGCCAACAAACCATCCGGGCCATGGAGGACGGCGTCCATCTCGGGCTCGTGGGGCACCGCGATCGAAACGATGTCGACCTCTTCGGCGACCTCTCGGGCTGAGCCTGCGGCCCTTGCGCCCAGGCTTACGAGCTCTGCAACCGGCCCGGGCTGCACGTCGTAGACCACCAGATCGAAGCCCGCCTTCACGATGTTCGTAGCGAACGGGCGGCCCATAGCTCCAAGGCCGATAAAGCCGATCTTCTGTGTCATGAACGTCTCTCCAATGGGCCCACGATCGTGCGGCTGCCCGGCGAAAGGGGAAGGGGCCGCCGCGCTCAAGTACCTCGCGCCGGAGCGCCATCTTACCACTGGCGGGGTGACCCGAGGCCGAGAACAAAGACATCCATCACTCGTGGAGCAAGCCACTGACGTGGGGACAACCGGTAAGTAGCCAAGCAGTGAGACGGATGGTTTTGTTTAGGGCTGAGCCGCCATGGGGTTGTCCGATGTCCCGGCATCGTCCTCGTCGCTGAGCATGCTCTGAAGGTCCGTGAGCCGGGTGCCGAAGATCTGGCGGGCAACGTCGAGCAGCGTGAAGACCTGGGGATCGGCCACCCGGTAAAAGACGCTCGTGCCCACCTTGCGTCCGTCCACGATCTGCTTGGCGCGAAGGATCGCAAGCTGCTGCGAGACGGACGAGCTCTCGATGCCAAGACTCAACTGGATCTCGGTAACGGTCTTCTCGCCGGTACGGAGCAGCTCCAGAATGTGGATCCGGGTTGGGTGCGCCAACGCTTTGAAGAGCTCGGCTTTGAAGTGGCGCATCGCGTTGTTCACCGGCCCAGCCTGCCCGCAGAGATGCATAGCTTGATAGCTCGAGCGGATTGGTCGTGACTCGCTGGCGAACGCTGCATGCGTGTTACGTGACCGCCCCTGACACATCAGCCAAGTAGACCAGCTCGGTTCCCGCGACCTTCTGCTCCCGGCGGTCCATCGCGAGCAGAAGGCCGTGCAGGATCGCCTGCGGTCGCGGCGGGCAGCCGGGAACGTAGACGTCGACGGGGATGCGGTGATCGACGCCGCCCGCTGTGGCGTAGCTCTCGCCGACGACGCCGCCAGCACAAGCGCAGGCGCCCACCGCCATCACCAGCTTAGGATTCGGCGTTGCCTCGTAGGTCGCCCACAGCGCGGGCTCGAGGTTCCGGGTGACCGCGCCGGTGACCAGCAGCAGATCGGCGTGTCGCGGCGAGGCGACGAAGTCTATGCCAAACCGTTGGAGGTCATACACCGGATTGAGAAGAGCCGTGACCTCCCAATCGCAGCCGTTTGAGGAGCCGACGTCCAGGTGGCGCACTTGCAACGAGCGCCCGAACAGCGCCCGGGCGCGGTCCCGCAGTCGGGCAGCGAGCAGTCCAGCGTCACTCTCGGCCCCTAACATGCTGCCTCCGACGCCGTCGCCTTCCGGAACGTCAGCTCGGTGACCAGATCGGCCCGGTTGCGCGCGGCAAGCTCGTAGTGTGGCGAAACGACGATGGCCGTCTCTGGACAGGCTTCGACGCAGAGCCCGCAGCCAGTGCAGTTCGCGAGGTCCAGGCGCCAGGTCCATCCCTCAGGAACGTGCGTGACGCGAATCGCTCCCGTGGGGCACACGGCGGCACAAGAGCCCGTCCCAAGGCACTGCGCGGGTCGCAGCTCCGGCATCCCACGAAGCGCGGGGGGCGGCGGCTCCACAACTGCGGGGTAGCGGCCGGTCGCTCGACCGGTGGCCAGGCACTGTCGCAGGATTCCAACGATATTCACGTGGCCTCCTCAGCGGTCCAGGCACGAATAGCAAAGCTCGAAGCTCTTATTGATCAGCGGGAAGTCAGGCAGCAGGTTGCCGGGGGCGGTCAGGGGCACCAATGGCCAGTTCGGGAAGGATGCCGAGCGAACGCGGTACCGCGTGATGCGCCCTTCCGCGTCGAGCAGCACGGCATGGACGTTCGCGCCCCGCGGCGATTCCGTCGCGCCGATGCCGAGGCATCGGGAATCGCGCGGGTGGCTCACCGCGACGTGGAATGGTCCCGTCGGTGGTCGTTCGAGCAGCTCGTCCACGAGGTGAAACGATACCACCGCCTCCGCGAGGCGCTGGCGAAGCCGCGCCTCCGCGTCACCCGTCGTGTGGATGGGGACGTGCAGGGTGTGCAGATCCGCGTAGGCCGCGTGCGGCCGGTCGCGGCGCAGATCCGTATCGACGCCGGAAGCTCGCGCCGCGACGCCAACGCCGCCGAATGTGCGAACCGCTTCAGCGTCAAGTCGACCGGTTCCGCGGATGCGGTCGGTGAAAGCGTCCGTTTCAACCAGCAGGCGGGTGAAGGCCCGCATGTCAGCGTGTATTCGCGCCAGCTCCCCGCGCACCGCCGGGAGCTCGGCGTCCGCCAGGTCGCGTCGCAGACCACCCACGGCGCATGTGCCGCGGAGGAAGCGGTGACCTACGAGGCGCTCATTGAGCTGCTGGAGACGCTCCTTGAGGAGGGCACCCTGCATATTTCCGACCGCGAACCCAACCCCGGCACACATGTTCCCGGCGTCGCCCAGGTGGTTGTAGAGGCGCTCGAGCTCGAGAAGCAGCGTCCGGGCCCAGCGCGCTCGCGCCGGAATCTCGACGCCGGCGCGGGCTTCGATCGCCTGGCAGAACGCGACCGCGTTCGAGCAGGCGCAGGCGCCGCAGATGCGCTCCGCGAGCGGGAGGGCTTGTTCCGGGGTCCGGCCCTCGGCCAGCTTCTCAATGCCGCGGTGCGTATAGAAGAGCTGGGCCTCGAGGTGCAAGACCGTATCGCCGACCGCGGCGAACCGGAAATGGCCCGGCTCTATGATCCCGGCATGGATCGGGCCTACGGGTATGCTGACGACGCCTTCCCCTTCGACGGGGCGCGGCGTAAAGCTCTCCAACTCGCGCGGGGCCGGAGGCACCCTTGAGCTGTCGAAGTCCTTCCGCAGCGGGAAGGAGTCTGCGGGCCAGTCCTCCCGCAACACGAGTCGGCGCGGATCGGGATGGCCCTCCGGATGGATGCCAAGCAGGTCCTGGATCTCACGCTCGTCCCAGTGCACGGCCGGCAGGACGGGCGTGACCGCGGGGTATGAAGACTCCCGCGGATCGATGCCTGCCCGGAGCGCAAGCGTACCGCGATCCGGCTGCAAGAAGACGGCGTATATCGCGAGCTCGCTCGCGGTGTCGCGTTCGTCAGCGCCAAAAAACGTCAGGAGGCGTGCGCCCGCGCCGGCCAGCTCGGCGCACGCCGGAGCGAGTCGCTCGGCAGCAACATCGCGCATTCGAACGCCCGTGGCCTCAGACGTCATCAGGGTAATCCCAGCGCGGCAACGGCCTGCTGCAGCACGTCGGCTAGCGGAGCCGGCACCGCAATGCCAAGCAGGACCAGTGCGACAAGGGGCGTGCCGATCAGCGCCCACTGCCCGCCCCGTTCGCCGCGCGCGATGCCGGCTGGGGCCCGCCCGAGCACCATGCCACTTAAATGGAAGAGCATGCCCACAAAGATCAGGGCCAGGCAGGCGAGCAGTACCGTCGCGGCAACGCCGTGTCCCCGCTCGAACGCACCGGCCAGAATACCGATCTCACTGGTGAAGAGCGCCGAGGGTGGCGCCCCAGCGAGCATGAGTCCGCCGCCGAGGGCCGCCGTTCCAGACAGCGGCAGGATCTCGCTGGCGCCCTGGATGCGGCGCATCGTGCGCGTCCCATAGCGCCTGGAGATATTGCCGGCCGCGAAGAACAGGAGCGGCTTCCCAAGCGCGTGGCCGACGAGGTGCAGCACCGCCGCGAACAACACGGTGCGCCCACCGAATCCAACCGCCGCCGCGATCACGCCAATGTGCTCGATCGACGAATACGCAAGCAGCCGCTTGAGATCGTGCTGCAGCAGGATGAACGGCATCGCGATAGCGGCGGAAAGCACGCCGAATGCGACCAGCAGGTTGGAGGAGAACTCGACACCGAGCGTGCCGACCGCAATGACGTGAAAGCGCAGAATCGCGTACAGCGCGCATGGCAGCAGCACACCCGAAAGGACCGCGGAGACGGGGCTCGGCGCCTGACTGTGCGCGTCAGGCAGCCACGTGTGGAGCGGGGCAAGCCCAGCCTTGGTCCCGTATCCAACGAGCACGAACACGAACGCGAGCTTGATCAGCTGGGGGTCCAGGTGTGGCGCCGCCGCGGTGAGGGCGCGCCACGAGAGGCCCGCGTCCTCCGAGCCAAGCGCGTTGATCCCGGCGTAGTAGGTGAGGAGGATGCCGAACAGGGCGAGCGTGAGTCCAACGCTGCAAATGATGAGATACTTCCAGGCTGCCTCGACCGCCCACTCGGTCCGGTAGAAACCGACGAGCAGGGCGGAGGCGAGCGTGGTCGCCTCCATCGCGACCCACATGAGGCCCAGATTCTCGACCACCAGCACCGCGAGCATCGTCGCGAGGAAGAGCTGGTACCAGAGGGCGAAGTAGCGCGGCGCATCGGCTGGGAGCACTCCTTCCACGACCTCGTGGCGCACGTAGCCCACCGAGTAGATGCCGGCACCCCACCCGACAAGGCACACCAATCCCACCAGCAGGGCAGAGAGCGCATCGACGTACAGCAGTCCGTCCAGCGCGATCGGGCCGTTGGCAAAGACCGTGCTCGCAGTTGTCCAGCCCAGCAGCAAGAGCAACGTGCTCCCAACGATCTGGGCGCGCTCGGCGCCCAGGACCGGCATTCGCCAGGCGAAGAGGGCAGTCAGCAGTGGGGCGAGCAGCAGGGCGCTGGGGAGCCAGGCGGCCGGGAGAGTACTCATCATCCGCGCAGCGACCCGAGCCGATCGGTATTGATCGTGTCGAACGTTTCGTTGATTCGGTACGCAAAAACGCCGAGCAGCAGCACGGCGATCAGCAAGTCGAACGCCACACCCAGCTCAACCGCCAGGGGCAGGCCCGTCGTGGCGATGAGCGCGGCCAGGTACACCCCGTTTTCCATAATGATGAGCCCCGCCACCTGAGAGAGCGCCTTTCGCCGACCGATCATGAGCCCCAGTCCGATCAGCATCAGCGCGACCGCGACTGGGAGGGCGTGGTGGCTTGGCACCGCGCCCGGGAGTCGGATGGCGCCGGTCGCCTGGTAAGCCACGAAGACGACGCAGACCGCGAGCAGCATCGCGACCTGGGTCGGCAGCACCAGCTCCACTTCGCGACGAATGCGCACGCCGTGCAGGACCCGGAAGAGAACCACTGGGAGGACAATGCCCTTGATGATAAGAGTGAGCACGGTGGCGATCAGCGCATGCACCGCCCCGGTTCCGATGGCGATCGCGCCGGCGGTCGCGGCGAGCACGAGCGCCTGGGCAACGAGGAGCCAGATGGCCACACTCAGGCGCCGGGCCGCGACGGACAGCAGCGCAATCGCCAGCAGCGCGACCGCCAGGCCGTCCACCGTCGCCGTCAGGCCGGTCAGGTCGGAGGCTCCCGCCTGCACGACATGATTCATCCGCCGAACACCGGCTGCGCCATCAACGAGAGGATCCCGAGCGCGCAGGCGGTAGCCAGGAGCTCGGGCAGCCGGAGGATCCGCAGCTTTACCGTCACACTCTCGATGCACGCGAGCAGGGTCCCGAGCGTGAAGAGCTTCAGCGCGAGCGCGACCAGCGCAATCGGGAGGGGCGCGCCGATGCCCCACGGCAGAACGAGTGCCGCCACGAGACTGAGGACCACGACCTGTTTTACAAATGCCGCGAGCTCGAGCGCAGCAAGCGGCGGTCCCGAGTACTCGAGGAGCATGCCCTCGTGGAACATGGTGAGCTCCAGGTGCGTGTCCGGGTTGTCCACGGGTAGCCGTCCGGTCTCAGCGACAGCGACGATGAGGAGTGCCAGCAACGCGAGGAGGTGCGCTGGGCCGAGGGCGCCGAGCCCATTGGCGAGGCCGGCCGCCGCGAGGGCGCCGAGATCGGTGGACCCGACAGGGATCGCGAGCGCGAAGACGGCCACCAGCAGCGCCGGCTCGACAAGCGCGGCGACGGCCATCTCGCGGCTGGCGCCCATGTCGGCGAAGGCGCTGCCAGTGTCCAGCGCGGCGAGGGCTTGCGCGAACCGTGCCAGCGCCAGCAAACCGACGATTGCGATGACATCGCCGGCGGCGAGCGGTCCGCGCGCGCTTAGCATCGGGACGAGCGCAGCCGCGGTGAGCGTGGCACCGAGGACCAGCCACGGGGCACCTCGGAAGATCCACGAGCTGACTTCCGGCCGCAACGACTCTTTGCCAAGCAGCTTCCAGAGGTCCCAGTAGGGCTGGAGGAGTGGCGGCCCCTGGCGCGACTGCCAGCGCGCCTTGACCTGCTTGATCCAGCCCTGCAGCGCGGGCGCGAGCAATATGACCAGCAGGATCTGGAGACCGGTCCGCGCGATTTCGGTCGTCATCGGGTGCCCAGCAGCAGGATCAACAGCGTCGCCAGGAGGTACCAGAGGTAGAGACGAAGGTTGCCGCCCTGCAAAGCGCGCGCGGTTCGAGCCCCCTGCAGGAAGGTCCGGGCCACGGGCTCGTAGAGGTGCCGTTCGAAGATGGGACGCGTCGATCCATGGGTCACCAGCCGCGTCAGGAAGAAGGGAGCGAGCGCATACTCGGGCTCCATAGCGCGCTCCGGCCGGAGGATGTGTCGAAAGAAGAGTCGGATGGGCTTCGCAAATGCCGTGCTGCCGTATGCCATATCAGATCGAAGTGCGAATCCACACGCCCAGGTTGGCACCCGCCGCTCGCCCGTCCGACCGCCGACCAGGCGGGTCGCCACGAGGCTGAGGACGACGACCGCGAGGAGAGCGCCCAGTAGTCCCGAGGGAACGACCACGGCGCCGGAAGCGGCCAGGCCCGACAAGTCGCTCTGGATGACCGGTTGCCCGACGACGGACGCCAGGAGTTGGAGGTTGACGCCCGGCAGGAGCCCGAGGGCGACACAACCTGCCGCCAGGAGGCCCATGCCCACCCGCAACAGCACGGGGGATTCCTTCGCTCGTTCCGCATCCTCCGTGCGCGGCAGCGCGAGAAACCCGACGCCGAACGCCTTGACGAAGCAGGCGGCCGCGAGGGCGCCCGTCAGAGCGAGCAGACCGCCCGCGAGCGCCGCCCCCACCGCGGCCAAGTGGTCCGGGCTCTGGACGCCGAGAATCAGGAGCCCCTGGAACGTCAGCCACTCGCTCGCGAATCCATTGAGCGGCGGCAGCGCGGCAATTGCCGCCGCGCCGATCAGGAATAGCACTGCTGTAACGGGCATGCGGTGGATCAGCCCGCCCAGTCGCTCGAGGTCCTTCGTGCCCGTTGCCTGATGGATCGCGCCGGCGCCAAGAAAGAGGAGCGCCTTGAACAGCGCGTGGTTGAGCGCGTGGAACAGGCCGGCCGCGAGCGCCAATGTCGCGCCGGCAGGCTGGCCCCAGGCGGCCAGGACGAGAGCGGCACCGATGCCGATGAGGATAATGCCGACGTTCTCGACACTGTGGAACGCCAGCAGCCGTTTGAGATCGTGCTCCATCAACGCGTAAAGCACGCCCAGGACCGCGGAAGTGAGCCCCATGACCAGCACCAACCAGCCCCACCAGGCCGGGCCGCCGCCGAGCACGTCCCAGGTCAGGCGAACGAGCCCGTAGATGCCGATTTTCAACATGACTCCCGACATCAACGCCGACACGTGGCTCGGGGCGACCGGATGGGCCAGCGGCAGCCAGACGTGCAGGGGAACAGCACCCGCTTTTGTCGCGAACCCGACGAGGGCAAGAAGGAATACGAGGTCACGCACACTCGGGTCCAGCGAAAGCGCAGCAGTCTGGAAGCTCGCGAAATCCCAGGCGCCCGCCTTTGCGTGGAGGATGAAAAACGCCACCAGCAGAAACGCGGTCCCCAGGTGGGTCATTGCCAGATAGATGAACCCGGCGCGGCGTACCTCGGCTTCATGATGCTCGTGTACCACCAGAAGGTAGGAAACGAGGGCCATGATCTCCCAGGCGAGCAGGAAACCGAACGCGCCATCCGCGACCACGACAAGGAACATCGCCGCGAGGAAGAGGTTCACGAGCCCAGCCAGCCGAGCGCCGCCGTGCGCGTCGTACGCTCGGCCGTAGGCCAGACCCGCCAGGCACACCGCGAACGCCACCGACGAGAGGAGCAGCACAAACCAGGCGCTCAGCGGGTCCAGGCGGAGTCCGAGCGTGAGAAACGGCGCCGGCTGCCAGAGTGGTCCGCCAGCAACCGGTGCGCCCAGCAGGACCGGGATCGCTTGCCAGATCCCCACGGCCGCGCCCGCCAGCGCCATGACGCCGGCAACGAACCGGGCCCGAGCGGGGCTCGCCGCGGTCGCAGCACCTGCCACGGCACCGAGGAGATAGAGCGCTGGAGCAAGCATCAGAGCGAGGGCAGCATTCATAGGTTTGGCGAACGGTCCTTTGAAGGTGATCCGGGCAGCAAGGCCGCCGCCCAACAATGATCGTTCGATCTGTCATACGCCAGCGAGCGCATATAGCAGTATCTTACTATCTAGCAATTTTTGAAGACATTGAAATATACCGGGTATGGGTGGATGCCGCAAGCCGGTTGCGAGTCCGAGATGTGGCTGCTGCACGACCTACGACCGAAAGGAACCAGCTCGCCCCTGGAGCAGCCGGACGCCAGGCATCCACCGGCCCACGACCGGATAGACCGGCTCCACTTCCAGGACTTCACGATGCTCGGAACCCAGGGGCCGGCCGCGCCGCGCGAGAACGATCTTCTCGCGACCGGCGACCGAGGGCGAGATCGAGAACGCTTCCTCGGGCTCTACTTCTGCGTGCAGTACGGGTGGTGCATCATCAGGCATCGGGTGCCCGATCTGGCGAGCGCCGCCTCGAACTCTTTGTGAATCGCCGGATCCTCTTCGTCGAAGGCGATCTGGTCGCCGCCCTCCTTGAGGCTGGAGTACACGTACGAGCGCCCGCCCGCCTTCGGCTTATCCGTGCCCCAGCCGACCCGCAGCCAGTCCCACGGCTCCGGGCCGGTGTTGAAGTGGGCATGCCACCACAGCTCCGGTGGAACGAACACGGTGCCCGGGCCCCATTCCACGCGCTGCGGGGTGCCGCCGTCGGGCCAGAGTAGCGAGTAGCCGTGGCCGCCGAGCGTGAGCACGTGGATGCCCGGGCCGTGGCGGTGCGCCATGGTGTGGACCCCGGCCTGCGCGCCAAACGAAAAGCCGCAGCGCACGGTGCTATTCACGAAGGCGATGCTGCCCCCGTAGCCGCTCCCACCATCCCGCTCGCCCTCGCCGCCGCCAACCGAGCCGCGGAGCCCAAAGGCCCCAGCGCGGGCACGGCGTTCCACCTCCTCGGCGGAGGCGCGCTTCGCCGGCGCGAGCGCCATCACGTCCGCGACGTAGTTGGTATTCCACCAGTGGCCGCCGCCGGTGCCGCGCTCGGCCATCTTGAAATAACCCTCTTCGTCGTTGAAGCGATCGCTGAAGACATGATTGCAGTTGAAGACGAAGTCCAGACTCTGGAACGTGTCGATGACCCGCGGCGCGGCGGTCATCGCGAAGTAGCGCGCCGGCTCGTTTCCCGAGAGGTTGTGGTACTGGTGCCAGGCGTTTGGCGGAATGGCGAACCAGCTATTCTTCCCCCACTCAAACGTTTGCTTCTTCTTGTCGTCCACCCAGACCGTCGTCGCGCCGCGGCCGCCGAGGACGAAGACGAGCTCATCGTAGATGTGCCTGATCGGGATCGACGACTCGCGGGGCGCCAGCTCATAGACGTACGAGTCGTTGAAGCCGCCGGTTCCGTCGAGATTGATGAAGACGCCGGAGCCACCGCGGTCCGCCCAGGCCGCCAGTTCAACTTCGTAGACATTGTCGACCTGGAAGCCGCGGAGCGTCGGCAGCCCTTGAGACTTCTTCCAGAGCTCGTACGGTGACTGGTACGCCGCCGCCTGGGTGTTGTAACTGCGGATTTGCGCCTGCGCTTCCTCGCGAAGTTGCTGCTGTTCCATGGCGCTGTTCCCCTCTCGCGTCAGTTCCCGCGATCCACTACCTACGTCGACTTGCTGACCGCGGTTAGCGAGTTCATCGTACTCGGCGGCGAAACTTCCTGCCCGACCAAATAATCGGCTGCTACTGGAACTCCCATTGGTGGACGTTCCAGGCGATGGCGGAGTCCGGCGGGACGACACGCGGGCCGCGGAGCGCGGCGACGTGGGCAACGGGGATGGGATTGAAGTAGAGCGGGATCGCGGGGAGTTGGTCGGCGAAAAGGCGCGTCATGCCGCCGATGAGCTGGATGCGCTGGCCGCGATCGAGCGTCGTCGTGAAGGCGCTGGCGAGCGCATCGAACTGCGGGTCGATCCAGCCGCCGCGATTGCTCCCGATCCAGCGGGTGTCCGGACGCGGGATGCCCGCCGTCGTGTGGGCGGCAAGCGTCTCCTCGCCGAGCGGCGTGCTGAACGTGTAGAGCGCGGGAAACGTCGCGCGGACCTGGCCGTCCTGGGCCTGCGCCTGGGGCACAACCATCTCCTTCACGTCGAATCCGGCCTGGCGCCAGCCCGCGCCCAGGATCGAGAGCTCCGCCTCGTTTTGCGATGAGCCGTTCGTGCGCAGATCGAGCGTCAGTCGACCATCGCTTCCGCCCGCATAGACCCCGTCGCCGCCCTTCACGAAGCCAGCTTCCGTCATGAGCTGCTCCCCGCGCGCCGGCGTGTAGGGGTATGCGGTCACGCCGAGGCTCGCCCCGGCGTAGTAGTCCACTGAGGGCGGGATCAGCGGGACGTCGCCCATGATGCCCTCGCCTTCGAAGAGGGCGCCGTTAAGCGCATCGCGGTCGATCGAGTAGGCGAGCGCCTTGCGCACCCGCGGGTCCAGGAGCGCGCGCGGGCTGGCGAGCTCCGATCGAAGCTGGACGTACGTCGCTCGCCAGAGATCGGGCTTCACGAGCACGCTCCCCCCATTGGTCGGCGCCCACTCCCGCTTCAGCGTCAGCCCTTGCTGGAAACGAATCGAGTCGTCCGCGGAGAAGTGCACCTCGCCAGCGAGGAGATTCGCGACCGTGGTGTTCGGATCGCCGATGAATACGATGCGCAGCCGTTCGATCCGCGGCCGGCCGAGCGTGTGGCCGGCGAAGGCGGCGCCCTCGATGAAGCTGCCAGGCTCCCAGCGTTGGACCTTGAACGGACCGCTTCCCACGTAGTCGCGCGTCCAGAACGCATCTGCGGCGAAGGCGTCCGCGGCGCCAGCCTGGAAGCTGCGCCCGAGCAGGTGGCTCGGCAGCGGCGGCAGGCCGTCCGTCAACATGCCGGCCTGGAGGTAGGGGCGCTTCCAGCGGATCAGCACCGTGCCCGGATCGGTCGCGACGACCTCGTCGATCTGGTTCACGGGCGGCGCGCTCGCCACCCCAAGCTCCTGCGTCGCGTACACCTGCCAGGCGAAGACAAAATCGTCGGCGGTCAGCGGAATTCCATCATGCCAGGTCAGGTCGGGCTTGAGCTGGTAGGTCGTCTCCATCCGGCCGTCGGACTCCATGCGCCAGCTCTCGGAATCGAGCCGGGGCAGCTCGCGGGCGAGGTAGGGCACCGCTTCGCCACGATCGTCGAAGATGGCAAGCGTCGCGTTGAAGAGCCGGCGCGTCGTGGTCAGGGTGACGCCACCCGCCCCGATGGGCTTGGCCGCAAGGGTCGCGGGCTCGACGCGGATGGCTATCGCGAGCGTGCGACCAGACTCAGGCGCCGCAGCCGGTGCCTGGCCGGGCTGCTCGGTTGCTCGCGGAACGCTCGGCGCGCAGGCGGCGAGGGTAATCAGAAGGACGAGAAGCCCGGGCAGGCCACGAATCACGGAGCCCTCCTCATGGATTGGTCAAGCCTGGCAATTCAATGGCTAAGCTTGTGGACAACGCCCTCGCCCTCTCACTCTGGGAGAGGCCGGCCGAGCGCAGCGAGGACGGGTCAGGACGCGGCCAAAGTAACGCGAGGGCGTTACCTTCGCCTGGCCAGCGGGGTGGTGAAGCGGCCTTACCAACCCCTATGCCCCAACCCCCAACCGCTATCGCTTCAGTGCCACCTCGCGACGGCGATCGGTGCCGGCGTCCAGGGTTGAGTCGTGGCGACGATGCAGCTCCTGGCCGGCGGCCTCGAGCTCCTCGGCCTGGCGGAACAGCTCCTCGACGATTGGCGGGACGGGCATGTGGCGGTAGAGGCCATCGATGACGCGCGAGGTGGGCCGACCCCACTGCGCGCTGCCATGCTTCTGGCGCTCCTGCGGCAGCTCCACGAATTGGGCGCGCGCCGCGTCGTGATAGACCTCCATCGGCTCCTCGCCGCGGGCGACACGATCGATCTGCTCCTCGAGCAGCTCCCGGTACACGATGATGCCCGTGTCCGAGGCGCCCAGCTTCTCGAGCTGGCGTTCCGCAATCGACCCCTGGGTGACCCAGGCCATCATGTCCTGGCCCAGGGTGAAGTCCACGACCGCGTCGCCGGACTCGTCTTCCCACGGAAGCTGATGGACCGTGACCTGCTGCTGGATCTCCGGCGGGACGGGAATGCCGGGGCGGTAGACCTTGTAAAGGATGTGCAGGGTATGCGTGTCGTCCATCGGCACGCGGATCTGGAACGACGAGGCCGCAACTGCGCCCGTCTTCAGCGTGTACGGAAAGACGACGGGGTGGCCGATCTTCCAGTCGTCGTCCTCTTCGCTGCCGCCCTCTTCGACGCGGCGCTTGATGATCCCGTGCTCGAACCGGTCGAACCCAATCTTGACGTGGTGGCGCAGCGTGCGCGGCCGGAACGGCTTGCCCTGCTCTGCGGCCGCGCGCTCGCCAAGGAAGTTCGTGTAGTAGCCGTGGAGCCACTCGACGTGCGTGGCATCCAGCGAGTTCTCCATCGCCTGGACCCAGTTGCACGGCAAGACCGTGAAGCCGATCTGGCGGACGGCGTCATCGCAGGCGAACAGGTCGTATCGCGGCAGGTGCGGCGCGGGGAGCGGGCCGAGGTACGCGAAGACGAGCCCGCCGAGCTGCTCGACCGGATAAGAAACCGCCTGGACCCGGTCTTTGAAGGTGCTGCCTTCCGGCTCGGCCGGCTGCTCGACACAGTTCCCGGCATGGTCGAACGCCCAGCCGTGATAGGGGCAGCGAATGCCGAACAGCTCGGGAATCCCATAATAAAGGGAGATGCGGCGATGCGGGCAGCGCTCCCCGATCAGGCCGAGCTCGCCCGACTTGTCGCGGTACAGCACCAGATCCTCGCCCAGCAGCCGGACCCGCTTCGTGGGATGCCCATCCAGCTCGGCCACTCCGGCAATCGGGTGCCAGTACCGCCGCAGCAGCTCGCCGCCCGGCGTCCCTGGCCCCACGCGCGTCAATTTCTCGTTCAATTCCTCGGTCAGCACGGCACTTCTCCTGCCTCGAACACCGCAAATGGTTTGCTCGCCAGTATAGCGCGGCCTCGCCGGCCTCCAGCATCTCGGAGTCCGAGCGCGCGATCCACCGGCTACATGAGGACCGCGGTATTGAGCCTCCGTTTCCCGTTAAGCGATCCAATCAGAGGGGAAGGAAGAGAATCTGGTTTTCGCAATCTTCGAGAATACCAGCCAGCGCGAGGATAAAGAGCTCATCGATCGCTTGACCTATCGGCAAATCCGCTGGCAGCTGGAAGAGGCCCGGCATGGACTCGCGCCTCGACGCGCTCAATGGCCCAGCGCGTCACGTAGACACGTCGTGACTCAGCAGTGCCCGACCGTCGGCGGCGGCCCAGCTCAGTACGCTCGGATCATCCGCGCCGGAAAGACCGATGTCCTGACTCGCACGATGTCGAGATCAGGCAACTGACGAATGAGACCACGAACGACTCTTCCGTTGTTCAATTTGAACAACGCTTAAACGATCTTTGCCGGCCTTGGCCTGAACGGGCAGGACGTACTGCACACCGCGCTTGTCTATGCCAGCATAAAGCTCATCAGTCTCGATTTGACCAACATTCTTCACTTGCGTCCGAAGATGGCTCTGTAACGAATAACAGGTTACACCTGTAAACAGGTCGATGAGCCTGTTGCATCGAACTCGTGCTAGCAGCGCCTGCTCATCGGTGAGTTTGTATGTGAAGATCACCTGAGGCGTGGCGTCTGGTACTTTGGTTTGAACGAGGCCGGGTGTCGGGGAGATATTGGCGAGGGCATTGGTTTGAAACCGGTAGCGCCCGATACCTGCCAATCGGATTACCCAAGGCAAGCCCACAGGCGCGGTTTCTTGAATTGCGGTCGGCAAGTCACGACGGAATCGGAATGAGTAGATCACGTCGCCCAGATTCTTGGGGCGGGAAACTCCGAGGCTAACTGCCGCGCTTTCTATCTCGTTGCGAAGGAAGTCGAATTCTCCAAGGCCGGGTGTGTAGTGATTGCTAAAGATGCGCTCGATAATGATTTGATACTTCTTGCGAATCGTCGGGGACTCGGGCTCGCCCCCGGACGGCTCATCTTCAACGAGCGAATCTTCACTGGCCATTTATTTCCCTGGCCATCGCAGTAGCACGACTTCTTCGCGCAACTGCGCCTTGGTGGCCGTCGCGATTCGAGTGCGCCAGAGGTCGATGCCTACTGGCTCGTAGCCAAGGGAGGTAGCAATATCTCTGAGGATTTGACCCGTGCGAATCATGATTCGAAGGTAGCTGGCCTGGTCGCCAACGACGTAAGCCAGCTGTGCGCCTGGTCTGAGGAACGGCTTGACTTCTTCCAGATGCCGTGCCATGCCGCCGAAGTAGAGCTTAGTGACCCTGGCGTAGAGGCGCTCGAATCCTGATGTCTTCCCAAGCTCTAGGCGCCGCGCTTCTATTTGCCTGGCGATTTCTTGGATGCGTGGGTGTTGTTCAACCCATTTGTCGTCATCGTCGAGCTTGTAGACGTTGCGAGTATTGGATCGGATGAGCGTTTGCTTGAGGGCGCGAAGTTGGGTCCGATCTCGGATGAATCCCAGGAGGACGGATTCGAGCCGAGTCGTGCGCGTGTAGTCCTTCTCATTAGGATAGGGCGGTGACGTAATTACTGCGTCGACGGATCGGGGTTCGAGCACATGGGCGAGATCGCGAGCGTCCGCGTGAATGATTTTTGACTCGACGCCTTGATTGGCACGCAACTCGCGGATGTCCGAGGCCATGGCGTGAATCTCGGTGAGCCAGCTCGGGATAACGGGGCCTGAGGGCTTGGCTGGATCAACGCCTACCTCTGGTCCGAAATGAAGATTACTCACTGAGGCGACGATGGCCTTTGCAAAGGCCAGGCGTTCGTGATCAACCAATCGATCATGGCGCAGTTCAAGCTCGATCACGTCGAGCAGCACGAGCGCCTTGTGCAATGCAAGAGGTCGAATGCAGTCGGTAAGGAGAAGCTTCATCGATTTTGGGGCCAACGAACGGAGCTGGATATCCGATTGGTGAACCTGCCCATTGAGCTGCTCGTCGACGATGCCCTGTGATTCGAGGTGTTCCTGCGCAACGCGAACGACATGTTGTGCGTGTTCCTCTAGCGAATCCGGATCTATCGACCAATCGACTTTGATGCGAGCCGCAAACTGGGCCATGAGGTTGGCTTCAACACCGACGCTTGGGATACCGAGCTTCTTGCATTCAACGGACGTTGTCCCTGTCCCGCAAAACGGGTCCAGCACTCGGCTGTCGGGCGTGAGGTCAAACCGAGCGACGTACTGCTGCACGAGATGCGGAGGAAACGAGAGAACAAAGCGATACCAGTCGTGAGCCGCACTGTCCTGGGGACGGAGGCGGTTCGGGTCGAGGCGACGGGGGAGCGGGGCGGCAATCATCAACCGCAGTCTATCACGGCTTCTGCCTTGCGACCGTGTTTCTGTTCTTGCCGGCGGGTCACGGCTTCGCTACCGCACACACCTCGTCGCAATTCGGGGCGAGGCTGTCGCCTAGTCCCGATCCCCGTCGTAGAAGAACGGGGTACTTGCGCCCCGGAACTTGTGGTCTTTGACTCCCTCGTCTGTCAAGGGGGGAGGCGTGTCCCAGTAGAGAGGCATCATGATCAGCTGGCCGATGACCGCTCACCAGTTCTCCTCGATCGGGGTTCGCTCGCGGGAGTCGATCTTGGCCTCCCAGCCGAATCGTAGAGCACAGCAATCCGCGGATTGCTGTAGCCGCCGCGGTTCGAACCGACATTCCGCGCCGAGGTCCATTCTGCACCCTTGTGGATGAGAGCCTCTCCCATGTCGTCGTTGAGTCGCCTCGGCCGACCGGCTATCGCTTTGAGAAGGTCTTGATCGAGCTCAGCCGGTTGTAATCGGGTGGTCCTCGCAATGCCAACAGCGCTCCAGCAATTAACGGCTTGCCGCGGGATTTTGGTAGAGCTCAGTTACAGTTAAGCTGAAGTTTTCGTCTGTAGCCAAACGAAGCAACGGCGCTTTACTTGGCCAGGCGCGCAAGCAAGCGACTCCGCAGGTCAGTGGCCCCATGGTGCTTGGAGCTCTCTCGACGTACCTGCTCGGCGAATGCTTCCCGTCCGTGGAGGTAGTCTTCTACTTCAGGCTGATGCCGCAGGTAATAGGCGATCACCGCGTAGATGTCGTCGAGTTTCAGCGTTGAGTAATCCTGAGCGATCGCCGCGGGCGTGGCTCCTGTTTGGAACGCGGCAACCACCGTGTCGAGAGTCCCGCGGGTACCTCCCACACGGTAGGTCCCATCCTCCCAACGCTGCAGGGGAATTGGTTCGGCCAACGGTTGCTGCATCACGACACTGCTCCGGTTCCCAATCCGATTAGTCTACTCACACGACGGTCTACAAGGAGCCAGTGCGCGTGGGATAATTGATGGTAACAGCACACCTTTGCACAAGAAACGGAGTCCCTGTGCCCACCAACATCGCCTTTGAGAAATTCACCCTGAGCAACGGGCTCGAGGTCATCCTGCACGAGGATCACACCGTCCCCGTCACGTCCGTCAACGTCTGGTACCACGTCGGCTCGCAGAACGAGGAGGCCGACCGCACGGGGTTCGCGCACCTCTTCGAGCACATCATGTTCAAGGGATCCAAGCATCACAACCGCGAGTACTTCATGCCGCTGCAGGAAGTTGGCGCGAGCGTCAACGGCTCGACGACGAACGATCGCCCCAACTACTACGAGAACGTGCCCGCCGAATACCTCGAGCTCGCGCTCTGGCTCGAGTCCGACCGGATGGGCTACCTGCTCGACGCCCTCGACCAGACCAGCTTCGACGTCGAGCGGGATGTCGTGAAGAACGAGCGACGCCAGAGCTACGAGAACCGACCGTACGGCCTCGCGGGCCAGGAGATCCGGAAGGCGCTCTACCCACCGAACCACCCGTACCACTGGCAAACGATCGGGTCGCAGGAGCACCTTGACGCCGCCTCGCTCGACGACGTCAAGGCGTTCTTCCGCCGCTTCTACAACCCGAACAACGCCAGCCTCGCCATCGCGGGCGACATCGACCCCGCCGAGACCAAGGCGCTCGTCCAGAAGTATTTCGGCGATCTGCCGCCCGGGCCGCCGTTGCCCCGTATCCAGCGCTGGCTGCCCCGGCTCGACGACGAGGTGCGCCTGGAGCTCGAGGACCGCGTCCAGCTCCAGCGCATCTACTTCGCCTGGGTCGGCCCGCCGCGCTTCGACCCGGACCAGGCGCCCCTGGACATCCTCGTCTCGATCCTCGGCGAGGGCCACACGGCGCGGCTTTATCGAACGCTGGTGTATGACAAGCAGCTCGCGCGCGAGGTCAACGCCCATTACGGGGCCATGGAGATCGCCGGTGAGCTCCGGCTGGACGCGTCCGTCACACCGGGCGGCAGCGTCGAAGCCGTCGAGCGAGCGCTGCTGAGCGAAGTCGAGCGCATGCAGGACGAGCCGCCAACGGCCGAGGAGATCGAGCGCGCGATGAATCGACTCGAGGCGCGCCGGGTTCGGGCGCTGGAGAGCGTCGGCGGCTTCGGTGGTCGCGCGAATCTACTCAACCACTACAACGTGTTTGCCGGCGACCCCGGCCGATTGAACGAAGACTTCGAACGCTATGCGCAGGTGACGCCCGCGGACGTGCAGCGCGTGGCGCGGACGTACTTCGGTTCTGGCCGGGTGCGGCTGGTCGTCTCACCCGCGGAGGCCGTCGCGCCGGCTGCAACCCAGATCGATCGCACCCAGCAGCCGGGCCCCGGCCGAGTGCGCTCGTTCCGGCCGCCCGTGCCCGAGCGGCTGAAGCTCAGTAACGGCCTGGACCTCCTCGTGGTCGAAAGATGCGAGGTGCCGACGATCGCCGCGGCCGTCTACTTCCCCGGCGGCGCCGTCACCGACCCAGCCGACCGACCGGGATTGGCTTCGCTGACGGCGCGCCTCCTAACCGAGGGCACGCGCAGCCGCGACTCCATGCGGATCGCGGATGAGAGCGAGTTCATCGCCGCGCGGCTCAGCGTCAGCACCCACCGCGAAAGCGTTCTTGCTTCGACCGAGGTGCTCACCCAGCACTGGCCCAAGGCGCTCGACCTGCTCGCCGACGTGCTCGCGAACCCCGTCTACCCCGAGCGTGAGGTGGAGCGCATCCGCAAGGAGCGCATCACGGACCTTCGGCGCTTGAAGGACGACGCCAGCGCCATCGCGGATCGCGTGGCGAACGGGACGCTCTACGGCCGAGAAACGCCGCAGGGCCACCCGAGCAGCGGCCGCGAGAGCACGATCGCGGAGATCACCCGCGACGAGCTGATCGCGCACCATGCCCGCTCCTTCACTGGCGCGCGGCCCAGCTTCCTATTGGTAGGAGACATCTCCGCGCAGGACGCCGCCCGCCAGCTCGAGGCCGCCTTCAGCACATGGCGTGCGAATGGAACCCTTGGCAACGGAAGGGAAGCCGGCAACCACGGGACCCCCTCCCCCTTGATGGGGGGGGGTGGGGGTGGCAATTCCCCCTCCTCCTTGATGGGGGAGGGCGGGGGTGGGGGTGCGTCACCCCAGGCCACGCAGCCGACCACCATCTATCTCGTGGACAAGCCGGGCGCGGCCCAGTCCGTGATCTCCGCCGGGCAGCTTACCGTGCCGCGCGTGAATCCCGACTACCTCCCGCTCGTCGTCATGAACATGGCGTTTGGCGGCCAGTACACGGCGCGGCTCAACATGAACCTGCGCGAGGATAAGGGCTACACCTACGGCTACCGCTCGCGCTTCGACTGGCGCCTTGGGCAGTCCAACTTCGCGGCGGGCGGCTCGGTGCAAACGGCCGTCACGAAGGAAGCGCTCCTCGAGACGCTGAAGGAGTTCCGCGATCTGGTGGGCGACCGCCCGGTCAGCGCGGACGAGTTCGAGAAGGGACGGCTCGGCCTGATTCGCGGCTATCCCCCGACCTTCGAGACGCCCGGCCAGATCCTTAGCCGCCTCTACGAGCTGGTGCACTACGGCTTGCCCGACGACTACTTCACCCGTCAGGTAGCAGGGCTCGAGGCTGTCACCCTTGCCGACGTGCACCGCGCCGCCGCGGAGTACGTCGACCCGAACGCCCTGGCGATCGTGGTTGTGGGCGACCGCGCGGTCATCGAGCCGGGCCTCCGCGAGTTGGGCGTCCCCATCGTGCACCTCGACTTCGAGGGCCTGCCGCTGGACTAAGTGGCGTTGCCGGATTACTCAACGCATTGAGCAAATCTACTCAGTACGTTGAGTAATCCGGCAACGCGGCTTTCAGAGCCGGGGGCAATCTAACCCTGCCCTAACACAGTCCTTAATTCAATTTCAGTGTATTCGGTCCCCGGCAGACGGTAGCCGCTCAAGAGCGCCTGCTGGAGGTCCCCCCACTGGAATAGCTGTGAGACAGACCCACGCACTCCAGCCCAGTCGACCATCATTGTGGCTCGCAGCACACGACGCGACAAGGGTGGTTCCTGCGGAATCAGAATAACTCCACCGTGGGAACGAGCCTGGCCGCCTCTCGCGCGGTCGAGACGTCGTAGCCGCGCGCCCGCATCGCCTCGGCCAAAGGTTGATCGACGCATTCGTCAAGATAAACAGGCGGCGCGGGCACTCAGGCGTCCGCGAGGTTCTCGCGAATGTACTGGTCGATCTCGTTACGGTGATCGTCATAGAAACGCAGCGCTTGCTCGATCACATGAGGCTCAAGATCTGGATAGGCCGTGCGCACACCCTGTGGCCCTCCGTATTCTCGAGCTGCCAGAACGACGGAGCGAACTGAGATACGCGTGCCCCTGATCGCAGGCTCGCCGCCCAGGACCTTGTGGTCGCGGACGATTGGCGACTTCCCTTTCGCGCCGGGATGCTCCGCGGCAGCCATTCGCTCCTCCGTTCTCTTCCCATCAGTTTGCTTGTCCTTTTGCTTGTCCTATTGTAAGACGGGCGCGCCGAGGAGCCGGCCAACGCGCGCTACAGCCGTGGGTCGACCGGCTCGCTCTCAAACGCGAGGACGCCGAAGACGCATTCGTGGACCCGGTAGAGCGGCTCCTCGCGGACGAATCGCTCCAGCGCCTCGATGCCCAGCGCGAACTCGCGGCTCGCGAGCGCCCGCTTTCGCCCCACGGAACGGTGGCGCAGCTGCGCCAGATTTTCGGGCGCGGTGTATTCGGGCCCGTAGATGATGCGCAGGTACTCGCGCCCGCGGCACTTGATGGCCGGCTGGACGAGGCCGCGGCGCCCCTTGACCGTGAAGTCCAGCGGCTTCACCACCATGCCCTCACCCCCTCCGCCGGTGAGCTCCTGCCACCACTCGACTGCCGCGGCCTCACTCCCGGCATGAGTCACGTCGACGAGTCGGTGGGGCGTTGCGAGCAGTAGCTCAGGGTCAATGCGGCACATCTCGCTCAGCGTTTCCATGTGCCAGACGTGATCCTTGTCCGCGTGCACCGCGCCCTCTGATGCGAGCAGGTGAAACGGAGCGATTCGCAGGTCCGCGATCCCCGCCACCGGCCAGCAGTAGCGACGATATGCATCAACGTACTGCTCGGCCATGGTCAGCCGATCGGCGAAGCGCCGCGGCAAGTCGGCGACGTCGATCCCCCGATCGGCTGCACGATCCAGCGCCGCGACGGCCGGCGGGAGCGCGCCACGCGCGGCGGAGCCAACAGCGGCATACTGCCGGCGGAGCAGCTCCTGCGCTTTCGCGGACCACGGCATGATCTCGGCGTCCAAACAGACCCAGTCGGACCGCAGGCGGTCCCACAGACCTGAGCGGTCCACAGCAAGCCGCAGGCGCTCCAGTACCGCCAGCTCGAGCCCGGCGTCGTCGAAGAACGGCCGGCCCGTTCGCGTGTAGCAAGCGCCGGCACTCGCGGAGTCGACTCGGAACCGCCGTTTTGCGACGTCCGGATCCCGACACACGACGGCAACCGCCCGCGAGCCCATGTGCTTCTCCTCGCACACCACGCGCGGCACCCCCTCGGCCCGGAAGTAGGCCAAGGCCTGCGCCGGGTGCTCGAGCAGGTCAGGCTCAGCGCTCGTCTCGGTCGGGGACATCGTGGGCGGCAGATAAATGAGCCACCGCGGGTCGATCGCAAACCGGCTCATCACCTCCAGCGCCGCGCTCGCCTGTTCCTCGCGGATCGTCACGTTTCCGTGGAGCCGCGTGCCGACGATCCGCTTGCCCAGGACGTCGTTGAGGTCCAGCAGATCGTCGGGTCGCGTCGGCTCCATCGGCGCCGCCGCCGCGGCCAGCGGGCGCGCCGGCGGATAGTACGTGCGCGCCGCCGGGACCGCGACCAGCTCCTTCTCCGGGTAGCGGAGCGCGGTCAATCGGCCGCCGAACACGCAGCCGGAATCGATGTTGATCGTGCCGTTCTGCCATTCCGGCTCCGGCGTCGGCGTGTGGCCGTAGACCACGAGCGAGGAGCCCCGGTAGTCGGCCGCCCAATTGTGGCGCACGGGCAAGCCGAACTCATCGGTCTCACCAGTCGTCTCGCCATAGAGCGCGAAGCTCCGCACGGTCCGCGAGCTTCTGCCCTGGAGCTGCTGCTTGAGACCGGCGTGCGCCACGACCAGCCGCCCGTCGTCCAGCACGTAGTGGGACGGGCGACTCGCGAGGAACTGCTCCACGCTGGCGCCGAACTCGGGCGGTCGCTCGGCGAGCTGAGCCAACGACTCCGCCAACCCATGGGTCACCTGAACGTTGCGGCCGCGCAGCTTCCGCAACAGCTTCGACTCGTGGTTCCCTTCCACGCAAAGCGCGCTGCCCCGGGCCACCATCGCCATCACCAGCGCAAGCACGTCTGGGATTCGAGGCCCGCGGTCGACGAGATCCCCGAGGAACACAGCGGTCCGGCCCTCCGGGTGGAGCCACGTTTCAGTCGGCGATGCATCGACGCCCGGGCCCGGCGCGTAGTCGAGCAACTCGAGAAGCCGGCGCAGTTCCTCATAGCAGCCGTGGATGTCGCCGATGATGTCGAAGGGGCCGTGATTCCCGCGGAGGTTGGTCCGCATTGGTTCGCGAGTAACCTCCGCCTGGTCGACGGCCTCGGCGGAATCCAGCACGAAGACGCGCCGAAACCCTTCGCGCTGCAGGTTGCGCAGTGACCTGCGCAGCTGCTGGGTCTGGTTTCGGACGACGTGCGGACCGAACTGCCGGTCGGGCCGGCTTCGGTTCCACTCGTGGCAGAGCCGCTCGGGCAGGTTGAAGACGATCGCCACGGGAATGCAGTGGTGCTCCCGTGCGAGCTCCAGGAGGCCCTTCCGAGCCTCGGGCTGGACGTTGGTGGCATCCACGACCGTCAGCCTCCCGCGTGCGAGCCGCGTGCCCGCCAGGTAGTGGAGAGCGGCAAAGGCGTCCGTCGTGGCCGTCTGGTCGTTTTCGTCGTCCGCCACCAGGCCGCGGAAGGTGTCGGATGACAGGACCTCGGTGGGAAGAAAATGCTTCCGCGCGAAGGTCGATTTTCCGGAACCAGACGCGCCGATGAGCGCCACGAGCGAGAGCTCAGGAATTGCGAGCTGCATTCGGCGCCTCCGATCCACGGACGTCGGGCTCGTTCGTCTCGGGCCGGCTGAAGACGGCCATCTGGGTCGGCGAGCCGACCTCTGCGTCCTCGGGGCCGATCGCAACCAAGCGAGCGCGATAGCCGTATCGACCGCCGACCGAGCTCGCCCAGGTGCCGAGCTCCGCGCGCGTCCATTCGAAGCGATGATCGCGATGGCGGAAGCGCCCAGCAGCAAGGTCAGGGAATCGCACGTTGTACTCAACGTTTGGGGTGGTTACCACCACCGTCGCCGGTCGAGCAGCTCCGAACAGCACCTGTTCGAAGGCAGCAAGGCGCGGTGGGTCGAGGTGCTCGATCACCTCGACGACGGCCGCCGCGTCGTATCCGGCGAGTCGCCGGTCACGGTAAATCAGCGAGCCGTGGAGCAGCTTGACCCGATCAGCCAGCCGTGCCGGCAGCCGGTCGCCGTTGAGGCGGTCCCGGGCCAGCTCGAGCCGCCGAACTGAGACGTCTACGCCGACGACCTCCTCGAAGAAGGGGTCGGCGGCGAGCTGCCGGAGCAGCTTGCCCTCGCCGCACCCCAGATCCAACACCCGCCGCGCACCCGCGCCTCGGAGCGCCGCCAGCACCGCGCCGAGCCGCTGCTCGTTCAGACCTAGGCGAACCTCGCCGGCCTCCTCCTCGAGAAGCTCGCTCTCTTCCTGCTCGTCCGGGTCCGTCGGGTTCTCCTCGAGGAGCCGGGCCAGCGCGTCGCGCGTCAGTCGCCGCTGATGCCGCAGGTACCGGTCCGCGATCAGATCGCGCTCAGGGTGCGTCCCGAGCCATTCCTCGCCATGGCGTAACAGCTTTTCGACCTCATCCTGGCTCACCCAGTAGTGCTTGTCGTCGTCGAGCACTGGGATCAGCACGTAAAGGTGGCGCAGGAGCTGTTGCACCGTCCGCGTCGTGGCAAGCTCGACGTGGTAGTAACGCCCCTCGCCCCACTCGGGAAATCGCTCGTCGAGTGGGTGGCGGCGTATCGTGACTTCGTATCCGAAGGGCGCAAAGAGCCGGTCGATCAGGTCGCCACTACCCCGACACGGAACCGAGGCGATCTCGACGCGAAGGGGGATCGGCATCGCAACCAACTCGGGGCGCTCCCGACTCTGGCCGTTCAGCGCCGAGCCGTACACCTGGGCGATCGCCGCGCTCAAGAACGAGGAGGCGACGTACGGCCGGTCGTTCACGTACGCGTCGATGCCGGTTTGTGCACCCTGGCGCCGGACAAGTGCAACTGGATCCAGGTCGAGCAGGAGCGTCGCACTGCACCGATCGGACGAAGCCTCGGGATAGAAGACGTGGGCCTTCCCAGACGCGAGCGGGAACGTCTGGAAGCGATCCGGGTGCTTGTGCAGCAAGAATCCCAGATCGGTGGCCGGCGCATGGGTTGTCGTGATCGTGAGCAGCACGTTTCCGTTCTCCGCGGCTTGCTTGATACGAACACGGGCCTCTTCGGCGAGAAAAGCAGTGCCCGTCGGCGAGGGGCTCCCCGGAAACCGGGGAGCCCATGCCTCGCTTCACTCGCGGGCGAAGTCGGCGATGAGCTGCGGCGTCGCGGTGTCGAAGCCGACGACATCCAGCATGCCACCGTCGTTCGGGTCGGCGATGGTGAACCCGTTGGACACCATGCCGACAACGACCAGCCTGGCCGGGATGCCCATCCGCTGCCGGTACTCGTCGAGCGCCTGCACGGGATGGATCTTGCCGAACCAGGTTTCGCTGTCGGTGTAGATGGCGAACGCATCGACCGGCACCCGATGCTTGGTTGCCCAGAGCATCGGCAGCGCGCAGTCGGTGCCCCCAAAGGGAAGGCCCCCCGTCGCCTTGACCACGGTGTCCAGCCGCTGCCGCGGGCTGATCGAAAGCCGGACCAGCTCATGACAGAAGCCGAGCATCGTGTACTCCTTCTCGATCGCCGCGGTCACGAGTGCCATGGCCGCCGCGGCGACGCGCGGGGTCAGGCCCGGAATACCGGCCACCTGGCCCCCACCCATCGAGCCCGAGACGTCCAGACCCAGGAGCCACCGCTTGCCGGTCGGCTCGACGTTCTGGAACGCGGTATAAAACGCCGCGTCCAACGCGTCGACGACCTGCTGCACCGGCTCCCACGTGCTCTTCCCGCGCTCACCCTTGCCCTGCGCGTAGGTCTTCAGGGCTGCGAGGATCGCGATCGGGTGCACGCGCGCCCGCCGGATGCGTGCGCCGTCCCCGAGCTGCGCCACCACGCGCGTCGTTGCCTCCGCCATTGGCACCAGCAGTCCGACGCGCGTCATCGTGGCCAGGTTCCGAACCAGCGCGGTCATCGGCATGTCGTCCAGGAGCGCGTCCCAGACCGCCGGCTCGCGCAGCCACTCCGTCGGTACCGCCTCCCGCGGGAGCCGGTACTCGCGGATGAGCTGCACGATCTCACCGACCGTGGTCGCCCGCTTCGCCCGCTCGAACCCCCAGATGGCCCGCAGCGCCGGTTCCGGGTGCGGCTCATCGCCGACGCCGTCCCAACCCTGCGTGATCCAGTGGTAGATCGTCTGGTGCTCCGCGGTCGGCGCAACCGGGTGCGCCAGCCGGAGCAGGTCGCGATGGCTCCACTCGTCGCGCCGCTGGTACTTCACCGCCTGCAGCGCGAGCTCCGCGGCCGGCTGGGCGTACCAGGCCGCCACGGCGTTCCGAAGACCCCGACCCCAGCCGCGGAAGCCCTCGACGAACTGCGCGAAGTGCAGCAGGTGCGTACCGGTCCGGCACACCCGATGCAGCGCCGCGAATGCGTCGCGCCGGGTCGCCTCGTCGCCGAGGCTCGCGGCCAGTGCCAGCGCGAAGATCGCCGGGTCGTTGCGCGGCGCCCGGCCACTCTCCGACAGCTCGACGATCCGCGCGACGGCCCGCGAGCCGTCCGTCTGGATCGCGCGGAGAACTGCCACGGCGTTCTCCCGCGTCAGCTCATGCTCGCGCGCATAGTAGGATCCGCCCTCGCTGCCCAGGATGAGGAAGCGGTCCAGCCGCACCCAGTCATTCACGGGCCACACGCAGCCACCCGCGCTGTTCCGGATCTGGCTCGTGCCCAGGATGGGCACGTTCTGCGGGGTGCGCGTGAGTCCAATCTTCGAGAGATATCGCATGTCAGTTCTCCTTTCTCCCGGGCGCATCCCGGGGCGGTTGCCAGTGATCAGCGGGCAAATCCTGCGTCTCGGCGCTGGTTCGCATGTCCAGCACATTGGTGCGATAACCGAGACGCTCCGGCCCGACTGGTGGAGACGCTGGGAGTCGAACCCAGACCTCCCGCTCCAGAAGCGATAACCATCAACATCCGGCCCTTGCAGGCGAGTTGTTGCTGACGGAAGTAGGCGCTCTCCGCTGAGCTACGTCCCCAATATGGACCCGCAGGCAAGTTGCGCGACTGGGAAGGCCTGTAGTGAGTCGGTAACTCAGCCACTCCGGCCCGTGGAGCGTTTCTAAGACAACAAAAAAGGGACCCGATGCGGGGGGCCCCTTCCAACATTCAATGCACTGAGTCGGTTATGGGGAGCTCCGCGCCACCTCCTGCCCACGATTGAATCGCGACGGCCACATCACGAGGTCACAAGAGGTCACGGCATTGCCTAGTTGGAGTTTCGGCATGCTATGTGTCACTCTGGCTACCCTCGTGTCGCTTTCGGAAAGATGAACGCCGATCATACGGCCTTTGTTACGAAATGTGCAAGGGAAATTTCACACTGGCAAACCGAGGCCCGGCAGAGCTTGCGGGCGCCTGCCGAGCCTCGGTTCAACGGTCTGCGGGGACTCCGGGCGCTAGCTCTTGAAGGTGCCGGCGCGCACATTGTCGAATGCCTGCTTCCCCATGTCGAAGATGAAGCGGGCGGCGGTTGGGCCGCTGTCCTCTTTGTCCAGCAACGCCGCCTGGTAGCCGACGAGCGAGTAGCTGACGTAGATCTTGCCATCTGCCTCCGGGCCCGCCTGGCCACCGATGACCGGAATCTTCACTGCCCTGGAGGCGGCTTCGTACACCTCGGGGCCCACGGCCGTCAGGTCGATCATCACCGCGCCCGCGTCCTCGAGGGCTTTGGATTTCTCGACGATGGTCTTTATGACGTCCGGGCCCTCGTGGCGCTCCCAGTAGTTCACAAAGCCGATCTGCGGGTACACCGGCAGCGCCTTGCCGTTAATGACGCCGACAACGGTGGGAAACAGCTCATCCATGTCCTCGCGAATGTCGACCTTGACGATCTCAGCCCCGGCATCGGCGATGCGCTTCGCCGCCTCGCTGGCGCCTTTGGGACCGGCTTTCACCGCCACGTCTGGCATGTCGCCATTGACGAGTGCGCGCTTGGCGACGCGGCTGACCGCGCGGCAGAAGATGACCATCTCGTCTACCGTGTAGACGTCCTTGGGCCCGTTCGCCAGGAACGCTCGCGATAGGCTGTCGCCGACGGACAGCACGTCCGCACCGGCCCGCTCCATGATCTGCGCCATCTGCGCCTCGTAGACCACCGCCGCGACGATGCGCTCGCCCCGCTGCTTCATCTCGAGCAGCGATTGAATCGTGACCTTGTCCGCCATCTCCGCCCCCAAATCTCGGAATGTGTGTCGGCGGCCATTCTATATCGCGCAACAGCGCGGCGCCCCGGGGACCGGCAGTCCCGGGGCGCCGCGGCTCATACGTCGATGGGGGCTACGCCTTGGGGAACATCTCGGAGGGGGTCTGGACGGGCCCCACGCTTTCGAAGTAGGCGCCCGTCTCCAGATCGTAGCGGCCCTGCATGTGCTCGCCCGCCTTCTTGCTGCGGATGATCACCGCGACCGTGCGTTCGCCGACGGTGACCTCGGCATGGACCTCGTATGGCTTGACGAGGTCGATGTCGCCGGCCTCGACCATGACGTCATCGGTGCGGCGGATCTCGCGGTAGTCCGGCTTCGAGCCGTCGTCGACGCGCTCGTAGCGCTCCACCCGCTCGCGCCCGTCGATGACGCCGTACAGCGTGTAGATGTGGCCGTGGTCGTGGATGCGGGTGCGCTCGCCGGCCTGCCGGTTGCCGCCCTTGGTGAGCCCATTGATCACGAAACCGTAGTCAGGATCCTCGTAGAAGAGCAGGTTCTCCGCGCGGCCATCCTTCGCGACGCAGTCGGGCCAGCGCGTCGATGCATCCTGGACCTCCGGGTCCGCGAGCAGCTCGGCCAGGATGGGCCGCAGCAGCTCCCAGCGCTTGTCCAGGTCTGATTCCTCGGAAAACAGGTCGCGGGTCTTCGCAACGAAGCGGTCCTTCGCGTTCTGGGTTTTGGTCTCGACGGCCATCTCTTGCTCCTTTTCAGTTGGCGTCCGCGACGCCGCGCCTTGCGATCCCTATCTCACGCCGGCAAGTTCGCCGACGGCGTAGAAACGTGCGCAGTTGTCCCACAGGATCTTGCGCTTCTCGGTGTCGCTCAGGGACTCCAGCGCCAGGAAGCTGCTCACCGCCTCCGGGTACTTACTGTCGCCGTGCGGGTAGTCGGTACTGAAGACGAGCTGGTCGCATCCGAACTCTTCGATCGTGTAGCGGGCGGGCGCCTCGTCGGGCTCCACGCTCACCCAGCACTGCCGCTTGAAGTAGGTGCTGGGGAGCTCTTTCACGTCTGGCATGAAGATGTCGCCCTCACGCTCGAAACCCTCGTCCGCTCGCCAGATAAGCCAGGGTACCCAGGAGCAGTTCGCCTCCAGGAACGCGACCTTGAGACCTGGATGGCGGGCGAGGACGCCGCCGCAGAGGAACGCGCCAAGGCCGAGCATCTGCTCGACGGGCTGGGAGTAGATCCGCCTGATCCCGAAATTGGGATCGAAATTGTCGCCCACCTGGCGTCCCGATCGAGAGCCTGTCGCTTCGTGGAAGCCGATGGGAATCTCGAGCTCCTCCAGCGTGTCCCACAACGGCTCGTAGTACGGGTCGTACCAGTTGTAGCCATTCACGATATTGGACCGCAGGAAGACCGACCGGAACCCATAGTCCTTCACCACGCGGCGGGTTTCCGCGACGGCGTCGTCGATATTGTGGGCCGAGATCATGCCGGAGCCGAGCAATCGCTCCGGGCTTGCCTGGCAAAACTCGTAGAGCCAGTCGTTGTAGCCACGGGCAATCGCGGCTGCGAAGCGCGGGTTCAGGTCCGGGCGCGTGAGGATCGAGAGGCCTCGGGTCGGGAAGAGGACCGCCGCGTCGATGCCCTCGACGTCCATCGCTTCGAGCTGGCAGTCCGGGGCCCAGCCGCGCGCGGCGTGGTCCTGGTAGAGCGCCTGGTTCCGATCGAAGTTATGGCCGGAGTTGCGTGGTCCCCGATCGCGTGGTTGGTCGTTGGGGTCGCCGGGGAAGTAGGTCCGGAGATCGCGGACGTTCTCGGACGTCACGCCACGCGGCGCGAGGTCGCGGAACTCTGGGTCGATGTACCGCGGCCAGAGGTCCGGCGGCTCCATGATGTGCATATCGCTGTCAAAGACGCGAAACCCGTTCTTGGCCATTGGCGCTTCACTCCCTGTGATGCTGACCTCGTCGCGTTCTGACGACCTGGGCGGACGTTTGCTGCCACTCAGCGTAGTCCTCGGCCACGCCGCGCGTCAAATCGCAGGGCGCCAAGGCCGGCGATTGGTGAATAATGGCGCCACCTTGAGAGGAGGTGCACCGTGCGCGAGAGTCATCCCTTGTATATCGACGGCCAACTCATGGGGTTTGCCAAGGGTGTGATCGCCGAGGGGCGCTTCGCCTTCGTGTCCGGGGTGACCGGCACCGGGACGACGATGGGCGACCAGGCGGAGTCCTGCTGGAACACGATCGAGACCCGCGTGACGGAGCTCGGCGGACGACTCGAAAACATCGTTCAGCGCATGACCTTCGTCACGAGCATCGACGAATGGCGTACGGACGGGCAGGGCCGCCAGCGCGCGTGGCTGGAGGAGCACTGCCCGTCACTCATCGAAAAGCCGGCGGCGGGCACCCTCATCGGCTGCGTCGGCCTCGCTCAGCCCGAGTTCAAGGTAGAGATCCAGGTGGTCATCGCGTTGTAGGGGTTGGGGGTTAGTGGGGCACGAACGCTCCACCAACCCCTAACCCCCAACCCCCAAATCCCAAACGTGGCCGTTGCGGGTGTTGCCGGGGCCGCTAAAGTTCTGGACCCGGTTGTTGTAGAGCCAGCCCTCGACCACATACGCGATGCCCATCGCGGGGAGCTGATCGGAGATGTGGTGGATGACGCCCCGCAGCACCTCCATGCGCTCCGCGTGCGGGATGGTCGTGAGGAAGCGATTGATGAGTCCGTCGAGCTCCGGGCTCGCATAGCGGGTGCGGTTCGCGCCGCGGTAGTTGTTCACGGGCAGCGCCGCTTCGGAGCTCATCATGCGCTTGAGCGCCGCCTCCGTCAGGTCGTTCGGCTGGCGGACCACCTCGAAGCCGGGGCGGTTCGCCCGCCACTCCCGATCCTGCAGCCGCTGGCGGGGAATGACGAGCGTCTCCGCGCCCACGCCCGCCCGCTGGAAATAGTCCGCCGCGCTGAAGAAGAGCGGATTCTTGTAGTCGTCGTCCGCGCTCGTCCGAAGCTCGACGCCAAGCCGCTCGCCGGCGCTATCGCGAAAGAAGCCATCGGTGCCTCGGGTGTAGCTGAGATCCTCGATCATTTGCGCGGCACGCGCCGGGTCGTAGTCATAGCGGACGGCGGCGGACTCCACCTCCTTCCACTCGGGAAAGGTCGGGCCGAGGTAGGTGTGTGGCACGGGCACCAGGCCGCCGGCGAAGGTGTCGGCCATGGTCTGGCGATCGAGGGCATGCATCAGCGCCTTGCGGAAGCGCACGTCGCCAATGATGGCGGGGTTCGGATTGATGAACTGGGGGAAGAGCGCCACCCAGCTCTTGTACACGAGGTCAAGCTTGCCGTCGGGCCACGCGTCGCGCGCCTTGAGCCCTTGATCCAACGAGGGGCCCCGACCGATGTTCATGTCAATGGCGCCGGCCATCACATTGGCGATGATGATCGCCGGATCAAGGATGAAGCGCACCTCGATCTCGTCGATCCTCGGCCGACCGAGGATGTAGTCGTCGTTCGCCTGCATGACCAGGTGGCTGCTCCGCTCGAAGTCGCGCAGCTTGAAGGGGCCGGTGCCGATGAACTCGGAGGTCCAGTAGTCCGACGCGATGAAGCCCTGCCGGCTCGCGTTGAACTGACTCTCCAGGATATGGCTCGGCAGCGGCACGGTGTTGGCGCTGAACAGGCTGTCCGCCCAGACGTAGGGCGCCATCCAGCGGACGACGACCGTGCGCGCGTCGACGGGTTCGACTGATTCCACGGACTGGTACGCGCGGTCGCGAAGCAGCGCGGTTTCGGGGTCTTGGCCAACCGTGACCGTGAATACCAGGTCATCGCTGCTGACCGGCGTCCCGTCGTGCCAGCGGGCGTCCGGCCGAATGGTGAAGGTTGTCTCCATCCGGCCGTCCGGAAGCAGCTTCCACAGGCCGTTCTCGAGCGATGGGATGCGCTCGGCGAGTCGCGGCTCCACGACCGTCGTAAAGTCCACGTCCGCCATCCCGACGTTGAGGAGCAGCGCGATCTCGGACACGCCGCCGGACCCGCCGGCCCCGATCTGATTCATCGCGGGGTTGAGGGTCTTCGGATCGCCCCAGATCGCGGCCACGATGCGCTTCGGGCCCGCCGGCCGCGGCGGCTGCGCGCTCTCGGTCGCGGCGCTCGGCCGCCCGCCGCCACCAGCACACGCGACGGCCAGCAGACTCACCGCGATCAAACCGATGCGGATCCACGATTGTTTGATCATGCCCAGCCTCCACCACGCCCAACGGATGGCCGCGTCGCTTCAGTGTCGCTTCAGTATTGGGATCGCCAGCGGGAGCGTCAAGCCAAGAGCCCCGAGCGATTCGCGCCCCCCAAATGTCGGCAAGCGGATAGACAGCGCCCGCCCCGCGGCGTACGCTGCGCGAAACAGCCCAGGGGAGGACCGCCATGCGCGCCAAGATGACGGACCAGGGACTCACCGTGCACGCCATCGCCGGGACGTACGTCGTGCTGCTCGGTTTCGATATGGCGGAGGCCGACTGCGCTGGTTTGCGGGGTTTCGCCATTCATCGGACCGACCAAACCGAAGGTGAAGCCTACTGGCTGACGGGGATGAAGACGTTCGAGGCGACCGATCCTGGTCCGCAGGCCGGGCGCAAGTTCTCGACGCGCAAACAGCCAATCCAGAGCTTTGCGTGGGGAGACTACTCGGCGAAACCGGACCATCATTACATCTACCGGGTCCACGCCCTGAAGGGTGACCCCGCGGATCTGCAGTCAGTCGCGCAGGTCTCGGTGAATGTGGAGACGGAGTCGCCCGAGGGCGGCAACCATGACATCTATTTCAATCGCGGTTCGGCCGCCTCGCAAGAATACGCCTACCGGTTTAAGAACCTGCCACCCCAGAACTTCGGCGACGCCGCCTTCACCTGGCTGTCGCGTGGGCTCTGGGAAGCGATGGTGCAGTTCATCGCCGACGCCACCGGGCCAGAACACGAGCTCCGCCTCGCCGCCTACGAGTTCAACTACCCGCCGCTGCTGGATGCGTTACGGGAGGCACGCGATCGAGGCGTAACCGTGCGGATCGTCTACGACCACCGGGATGCTGTGCTGGGCGCAAAGAATGAAGCCGCGGCGGCCGCCGCCCGCATCACCGCCGAGTGCATCCAGCGCAACGCGAATCCCAGCGCAATAGCCCACAATAAGTTCATCGTTCGCCTGAAGAACGACCAGGCTGAGGCAGTCCTGACCGGCGGGACCAACATGTCCATCGCCGGTATCCTTGGCCACTCCAACGCGGTCCACGTGGTCGAGGATCCTGTGGTTGTCGGAAAGTACGCCGCGTACTGGGACGTGCTCAAGGATGACCCGGAATTCGGCGTCATCCGACCGGCCGCCACCGTGCTGTACGATGTGCCCGCGGACCTACCGCCTCCGGGCACGGGCGTCGTTTTCAGCCCGCGCAACAGCCTCCAGGCGCTCGACTGGTACGCGCACCTCGCCAGTAAGGCCGAAGCCGGACTCTTCATGACGTTCGCGTTCGGCATGAACGCGCGGTTTCAAAACATCTACGATACCAGCACCGCCAGGATGCGCTTCGCGCTCCTGGACAAGCCGACGAGCTTTACGAAACCGGCGGAGCGTGCCGCGGATATCGAGCGAATTCGCCAGCTCCGGCTGAAACCCGAGAACCGCTTTGCCATCGGGGCGCATCTGACCCTTAACATGTTCGACCGCTGGCTGCGAGAGCAGCTCACCGGCTTGAACGAGCACGTGAAATACGTCCATACGAAGTACATGCTGATCGACCCGCTCGGGCCAGACCCGATCGTCGTTGCGGGCTCGGCGAACTTCAGCGAGGCATCCACCACCAAGAACGACGAGAATATGCTCATCATCCGCGGGAACAAGCGGGTGGCGGAGATCTACCTTGGCGAGTTCATGCGGCTCTATAACCATTACGCGTTCCGCGAGTGGGCGAGCAAGCAGCCCCCGGGCTCGCTCGAGCCCAAGCATCTGCGGACCGACGATTGGTGGCAGGACTATTTCGGTGACACGGATCGCTCGCATCAGCGGGAGTATTTCGCCGCGACCCAGTAATGCGAAAGCCAGCGCATGAAGGATAGGTTTGACGTCGTCGGTCACGGCGTTCCGCGGGTCGACGGCGAGGAAAAGGTCTCCGGCCGCGCGGAGTACGTTGCGGACATCAAGCTCGCCGGCATGCTGCATGGCGCGGTGCTGCGCAGCCCCTATCCCCACGCTCGCATCCGCCGCATCGACACGAGCCACGCCCGCAACCTGTCGGGGGTACGCGCCGTCGTCACCGCGGATGACACGCCCAAGCGCGCCTGGGGCGCCTTCGTGCGCGACCAGCCGGTGCTGGCGATCGACAAGGTGCGCTACGTCGGCGAGGAGATCGCGGCCGTCGCCGCCGTCGATCTCGAGACGGCGCGCGACGCCGTCGCACTGATCGACGTCGAGTGGGAGGAGCTGCCGGCCGTTTTCGATCCCGAGATCGCTCTGCGGCCAGACGCCCCGGTCCTCCACGAGGAGCGCGGCACGAACGTTGCCAGCACGATCGACGTGGAGCGGGGCGACGTGGAGCGGGCATTCGCGGAGTCGGATATCGTCGTCGAGGAGACCTTTCAGAGCCACCCGCAGTGGCACGCCGCGATCGAGACGATCGGCAGCGTCGCGCAGTTCGGGCCGCGGGGGAAGCTCACGCTCTGGATGAACACCCAGACCCTGTTCATGGCGCGCGGCCGCATCGCCTGGGCACTCGACCTGAGCGAGAGCGACATCCGCATCATCCAGCCGGCCGTGGGCGGCGGCTTCGGCGGGAAGAGCTGCGACGACAACAACGCGCTGGTCTGCGCGTTGCTGGCGCGAGCGTCTGGCCGGCCGGTGAAGCTGATCAACACGCGGGAGGAGGAGTTCCTCGCCGGCAGCCGCCCCCGCGTGCCGATGCGGATTCGGGTCAAGCTCGGCTTCGCGCGCGATGGCATGGTGCAGGCCAAGGAGCTATATCTCATCGCGGATAACGGCGCCTATTGCGGCAAGGCCCCGGGTGTCTTCGGCGTCTCCTCGCTCCGCCACGACACCGGTTACCGCTACCCGAACGTCAAAGTTGAATCCCACCTCGTCTACACGAACAAGATCCCGACCGGCGCCTTCCGCGGCTTCGGCAACCCGTCCGCGGAGTGGGCAGTGGAGCAGGCCTGGGACATCGCGGCCGACGAGCTCGGCATCGACCCGTTAGACCTTGCGCTCCTCAACGCGGCCGAGCCCGGCTACATCTCACCGCACGGCAACCGAGTCATTAGCTGCGAGCTGAAGCAGTGCCTGGACCAGGCCGCCGAGCTTATGGACTGGCGCGCGAAGCGGGACCTGGGGGTTAGGGGTTGGGGGTTAGAGGCCGGGGGGTCCGCTGCCGCGCCACTAACCCCCAATCCCCAAGCCCTAACCCCCGCGCTTCGGGGCCTGGGGCTCGGAACGACCGTGCACGTCAGCGGCAAGCGCCATTTCGGCGATTACGACGGCGGATCCGCGGCAATCAAGGTCAGCGAGGACGGCCGGGCGTTCATCTGGTGCGGGGAGGGCGAGATCGGCCAGGGCGCCGCGACGGTGCTCTGCCAGATCGCGGCGGAGGAGCTGGGCGTGCCGTTCGAGGACGTGGCGATCTCGCAAGCGGACACGGACTTCACCACCTACTGCCACGGCGCCTATGCGAGTCGCCTCACGTACGTGGCGGGTAACGCGGTCAAAGACGCCGCCACCCGGGTGAAGGCCGAGCTGCTGGCCGCGGCCGCGGACCAGCTCGAGGTGTCGCCGGGCGACCTGGAGATCCGCGGCGGTCGTGTCTTCATCAAGGGGGTTCCGACTGGCCGGAGCCTGACGGTGGCGGAAGTCGCGCGGGCGCGACTCTTCCGGCAGGGTGGCAAGCCGATCATCGCCACGGGCAGCTTCGATCCGGACTCAGTTCTCCAAGACGAGGATCGCTACGGAAATGAGTCCGGCGCGTACAACTTCGGCGCTCAGATGGCCGAGGTAGAGGTTGACCCCGAAACCGGTCAAGTGACGATCCTGAACTACGTGTCGGTCGCCGATTGCGGCACGGTCGTCAATCCCATCGCCGCGCAGGGCCAACAGCAGGGCGCGATCGCGCAGGGGATCGGCTATGCCCTCACCGAGCAGCTCATGACGGAGGTCGGCCGTCCGTTGAACCCGAACTTCGTGGACTACCGGCTCCCCTGCACCGTCGACATGCCGCCGCTCCAGGTCGCCTTCGCCGAGTCATATGAGCCGACAGGGCCATTTGGCGCGAAGGGCCTCGGCGAACTGGGCCTCGACCCCACCGCCGCCGTCATCGCCAACGCGATCCATGACGCCTGCGGCGTCCGTATCACGACGCTCCCGATCACCGCGGAGAAGATCCGCGCCGCGCTCCAGGCAAGCCAAGCGTAGCTGGGCGCAACTTCGGCCCTGCCGTGCTTCCCCTACGGGAACACGAAGACCGTACATTGCCCGCCGGACAGGAAGTACACGAGGATCGTGATCCCAATGCTCACCGGAAAGAGCGCACCGCATCCCACGAAGCGCTGGCCCTCCCCGGGCCAGCATCTGAGCGTAGTGCTGGAGCAAGATGCCGCCTACAACGCGCTGGGACACGCCGTGCGGCTAGACCTGCCGCTCGACCAGGCGAGGTGGGAGCTGGCGACGTCAAGGCAGCGCCTGTTCGACGACGCGATCGCGTCCGCGACCGCGGGGGCTGGTTGGTTCGTTCTACGGCGAAGCGGGTCTACGCAGCTTCCACGAAGCAGAGCACACGGGATGGATCAAGCGCTGGCGCGGGGGAACGAGGAATCTAGCCCGAGGCTGCCTAGCTGATGCGGCCGCCAAGGAAGGTGAGCGCATTCTTGTAGGCGATGTCTTCTTTCGCAATCGTCGTCTGCTTTCCACCTTCCACTAAAACATTTTTTGGCGCTACAAAATAGTGGACAGCCAACGACAATAGAATATTCTGATTGAACAATTTCTACACTATCGCATTAAACACCAAGATATACAGGATTATCGGCACATATTTTACATAGAATACAAAATAGCTATATGAAGTGGTCCAGTTGTCCGGGATTATTGGGGGTAATGGCTTGACTTTCCCGATTAGGTATGCCTATACTCCCGATGATCCTGCCAGGTGAGAGTCGCCATATACGCCGCAAGACACCGCGTTCCCAGTAATTCGTCCGAGATCAGGCCACGATATAGGGCTAAAAGGATGAGGAAGTGTTGAGAAATACCTGCCCGGTATATGACTTCGGATACCACGCGAACCCAGACTACCTGGTCAAACTTGAACGCCTGGTGGCTCCAGAACCGTGGGGCAGGGACCTCAGGTTCCTGGCGGCATACCTGAGAGCGCGCTTCGAGATGGCCCAGATGGACGGTGCAGTTCACGAGTCCTCGGAGCGGTGTCAGGCCGCCTGGAATACGCGACTGTTCACTGCGGCAGGGGAGGAGATCTGGCTGGTCTACCGCGTGAACCAACGCGCGGTGCCCTGCTGGCAACTCGACGATATCAGGCGCGGCAAGCCCGGTTGGGTGGATCCGGACGGAATGCCGCAATCAGAAGTGGGCGTTCGTGAATTCAGGCATGAGTGGCCAATCCTGGTGGATGAGGCGCACATCATGCGCGAACCGGATCACTTCGAAAGAATCAGACAGGCGATACCTTGCGGATGCCCCTCAGCGAGTGACCACGTCGTCTTCCGAGCCGTCTGTGGCGAGATCGAGTTTGAGCGAAAAACGCGACAGGTCATTCCGCAGTGGTACCACGGTCACTATCAGTTCCTAATGCCACTACGGCTCACCGCGCCCGACCGTGTCGACCTGGTCGCAGCACTGATGACAGACACCGATGAAGCTCGCTACATCGTGAAGACCGTGCTCCCGATTGAATTCGCGTATGCCCACGCGCGTGTCCTCGTTAAGCATCCGGGCGATTTGCCCCGTTGGATGCAACTCCAGGCCAACTAATCAGCGAATCGGCAGAAATCCGTACGTAGAAATCTCACAGGAGGACGAAGGCATGAGAGCTTTCGGCAAACAAATAAAGCGCACCTTCGACACCGCGGACTCACGAAGGCGACTAACCTTCGCGATCTCGGGCACCGAAATTAAGACGTACCCTGCCCGACGTGGGGTCGCAGCATGAATCCACTGGCTCCGACCGTCGAAGCTCGCACAGCTCTACACGAGGCCACGCACGCAGTCGTGGGCTACCGCCTTGGTCAGCCGTTTTCCTTGGTAACGATCATTCCAAGGGGAGAAACGGGGGGACACATTGAATTCGAAGGGAAGCTGAAGGATAAAACCGACACCCTGCGGTTCTGCATCGCAATGCTAGCCCCACTTCTCCGTTGCGCCAGCGTAGAACCTGAGCCCGTGCGAACCGCCGTACTACTTCGAGGCCGAAACGAGCTTTTCGGCAACGAGTTTGGCTTGAACGAATTGCCTCAGCCCGAGCAGGCCGAAGCCGCCATGGCGCTGGTGAGGACGATCACGCCAGTTTTGGATGAGTTCAACTACGCTCTGGGTTGCAATGACGACCTAAAGGAGGTCAAGCGCGAGGCCAAATATAGTTGCGGGTGCGAGGACGAGCTGACCGAATTCTTAACCGATACTTGGCAACAAGCTGATGTGTTCACAAATGATTCGGCCACGAGGCGAATGATCGAACGCGTTGCCACAGCGCTCATCGAGCGCCGTACGCTTGACTACGGCGACGTTATTAGTTTGTGTTGTGACGACGGCACATCAGACTCGGAGGGCCGAACAGCGAACGAAATGGTGTAGGAGTCGACCTACGGAGCGAATTCCGAGCCGCACCTTCCGGTAGCAGTCCATCCTGAGGCAACTCTGTCCTCCTACTGCCCAAAACAGGCAACTCGAGCGTCGCCCCGTCGCACCAGCCACCGCCTGCGGAATTGGAATTCGGTCAGGCCAAAGGATACGCTCGCTTCGTTCAGACCGGCAGGCGCCAGCCTCGGGCGCGGAGGACCGCAGACCTCTGATTAGCTGACGCGGCCGCCGAGGAAGCTCAGTGCGTTCTTGTAGGCGATATTCTCTTTCGCCTCGTCGCTGAGGTCCTCGCGCTCCAGCAGCAGGTCGATGTGCGTGGCGCGCAGCTCGCGCACCTTGTCGGGCTTGTGGCCGCGGCCCGTGATGTCCCCGTGCGGGTAGTCGGTCCCGAGCAGGAGGTTCTTCGAGCCGAACCGCTCGATCATGTGGCCGAGCGACTCTTCGGTCGGATCGACGGTCTGGTAGAGGTTCGTCAGCAGGTACTCCGTGGGGTGCTTCTTCGTCCGGCTGCGGGCTGGCGTCTCCATCTCCCACGAGAGCGCGAGGCGGTCCCAGATCCACGGCGTCCAAGTGCAGCCGGCCTCCGCCAGGCAGAAGCGGAGGTTCGGGAACGCATCGAAGGCTCCGCTGTAGATCATGCCGCAGGTGATGACAAGGTAGTCGGTGAGCGTCCCGACGTAGAAGCCCCAGCCGTCGCCGATGCGCTTCGGGTCGGCGACGGTGCCCCAGTCGCGGGTGTTGGCGTGAACGCTGATCGGAATCTCGTGCTCGTTGCAGAAATCCCACAGCGGCCAGAAGTACTGGTCATCGAAGTTCTTGCCGCCCTGGCCTGACTTCATAAAGAAGGTCGGGAAGCCCGCATCGTACGCGCGCTCGGCCTCCTCGAGCGTGGCCTTGATGCTCTGCGTCGGGAGCACGGCGCTCCCGATGAAGCGGTCCGGGTGGGCCTTCAGCACGTTGCCGATCGCGATATTCGCCGAGCGGCACATCTCGGACATCAGCCGCGGCTCGGCCTCGTACGCGTACTGGCCGAATTCCGGGTTCAGGAGCTGCATCTCGACGCCCATGGCATCCATGTCGCGGAGGCGGACGTCCGGGTCGAAGTCCCCCGCCATGCGGGTGCGCGGCAGCAGGGTGCCACTGCGGCGGGGCGGCTCGGGGCTGCCGGGCGCCACCATCGCGACCTTGCCCTGGCCATGCGGCAGCCATGCCGGTGTCAAATGCTTGAGGTCGTCCGCCACATAGGCAAACTCGTCGGTCGGGGCGAAGTGCGAGTCCATATCGATCAGCCGCATGTTTGGTTCCTCCTTGCTTGGTGGCGGTCGGTCTTTACACCGTCGAGCCCAGGGAAGGGTCGGTCCCCTCTCCCTCTGGGAGGGGGCTAGGGTGAGGGCGTGCTCGTCGCTGCCACGCTAAGGGAGCCTGCCTTTCACATCAAGAACAGAAAAGCGCCCATGCGGTCCCGGGTCTGGGTCCGCCATTTTGGCAGGTTGTGGCCACGCCCTCACCCCCGCCCTCTCCCTCTGGGAGAGGGGAATCCCTACCTGAACTCCGGCAGAACGTGTTTGCCCAGGAGTTCGACGGTGCGGACCGCGTGCTCGGGCGGGATACCGTGCGGGGTGATGCGCGCCATGATGTGCGTCACGCCGGCCTGCTCGTAGCGCCGCGCCCGCTCGATTACGTTGTCTGGGGTGCCGACGAGGCAACGCGTTTCATCGAACGCGTTGAAAAGCTCCGCCGGCGATTTGCCTTTGCGCACGTATTCTTCTGGCATCTGAGCGCCGCGGTTCGCGTAGAAGCTGAGCACCTCGCCGCAGTACGGCTCGGCGAGCGCCCGGGCCTCTGCCTCGGTCTCCGCGACGAGGGTGAGTCGGTTCGAGGCCACAATCGCTGTACGCGAGTCCTTACCGCGCGCCTGCAGCGCCGCGCGGTAGCGTTCGCCCTGCTGCACGACCGCGTCGAATGACTGCGACGTCGATCCGATGTACCCATCGCCGTATTCGGCGGCGCGGTCGGCGGAACGCTGCACGGAGCCGCCAACCCAGATCGGCGGGCCGCCGGGCTGGATTGGCGGTAGACCGATGCCGCCGTCGATCGTGATGTACCTGCCCTCATAGCCGTCTGCGCCTGACCAGAGCGCCTTGAGCGCGGCGAGCATCTCGTCGGTGTAGCCGCTCTTCCGCGCCTGGGGATGGCCATAGCGCGGGCCGAGGTCCGGCGCTCCCAGGCCAACGCCCACGATGAGCCGCCCGCCGGAGAGCTGGTCGAGCACCGTGGTGTCGTACGCAAGCTTGAGCGGGTTCCAGGCCGGGAGCAGCGTCACCCCCGAGCCGATCTTCATACGCGTCATGGGCGCGAGCGCCGCGAGCACCAGAAATGGCGCCGGCGTGTGGCCCCACTGCGGTGCGGTCGAGTAGCCCTCGCCCATCGTGACGGAGTGGAACCCGTGGCGATCCGCCGCCTCGATGATCGGCCGGTACCGCTTGAGCTGCTCCTCGAGCGTCACATTCGGCGCGGCAAAATCCAGGACGAGGCCAAAAGTGAGGCTCACGCTACAGCTCCTGCACGCTTCGCGGAGTGACCGTAAGGTGCGCGGACAGCAATTGTCATCCTGACGCCAATTGTCATCCTGAGCGAAGCGAAGGATCCGTAGCCCCGACGTTGCGAAGACGGATCCTTCGCTTCGCTCAGGATGACAGATTTCATTGTTGTCCCTCGCGTCGTTCCGGCAACCAAAGATTCCAAGCACGTTGCCCTAAGATTGCAATCCCTCACCCGATCCCCCATCTCGCTACTGAATCACGCCCTTCGCCCGCAGGTCGTCCAGCTCGCCCGTGCTGAGGCCGAGCAGCCCCCCGAGTACGGCGTCCGTGTGCTGGCCGACCAGGGGCGAATCGTCGCGGATGCTGGGCGGCGTGTCCGACATGTGGATCCACGGCGCGAGGAGCGTCGTCGGTCCAGCCGTTGGGTGGTCGCGTTCGATGAACGCCTTACGCTCCTTGACGTGCGGGTCCTCGAGCACCTCAGAAAGGGAAAGCACCGGCGCGCCGAAGTAGCCGATGTCCTTCAGCGCCTCCCAGACCTGCTGGCGGGGCTTGTCACGGGCCCAGCCCTTTACCAGCTCGTCGAGCGCCTCGCGGTTCTTGCGGCGCGCCTCCGCGGTCGCGAAGTGCGGATCGTCGAGCAGGTCCTCGCGCCCAATGGCCTTCGCCAGAAGTGGCCAGGCCCTGTCGTTCACGTCCGGCGTCCGCAATGTGAAGTGGCCGTCGCCGACGGGGATCGGCTTGTAGCCGACCCGGTTCCCGGTGAAGAGCTCGTGGAAGCGGCTCACCATGAAGCCCATGACGGCCTCCTGCATGGAGACTTCGATCTTCTGGCCGGCCCCGGTCCGCTCCCGCGCATGGAGCGCAGCGAGGATGCCGAGCGCCATGCTGACGCCGGCGGCCTCATCCCCGATGCCAAGCGCTTTGGTCCCCGGGGCGCCGCTGTACTCCCAGGCGGCGTGGGTCCAGCCCGCCATGCCGTTGTTATTGGCGGCGGTGCTGCCATACGGCGAGTAGGGCCCCCACTCGCCGAAGCCGCGGGAGCAGGCGTAGATGAGGCGCGGATTGGCGTCCTTGATCGACTCGTAGTCCAACCCGAACCGCTCCATCGTCCCCTTCTGGTAGTTCTCCACCAGCACGTCGGCCCGGGCGATGAGCTGCAACGCCAGCTCCTTGCCGCGAGGCGACTTCAGATCGAGGACGACGCTCTTCTTGTTGGCGTTGATCCAGAGGAACTCGTAGCCGTCGGCCTTGGCATCGCGCGCCATCCAGATCCGGCGGAAGGCGTCGCCGCCCGGCGGCTCGATCTTGATGACCTCGGCACCCATGTGGCCGAGGAGCATCGTGCAGAACGGTCCGTTGAGGGCGTGAGTGAAGTCGACGACGCGGACGTCTTCGAGGGCGCCTGGCATCCTATCCCTGCTCCGTTGGCTCAAACTTGGGAAGGGTCATCTCGGGCGTCACGTCTTCGAAGCGCACCCGGACGCGCATGCCCACGTGCACCTTCTCCCAGGGCACGCCGATCACGTTGCTGACGATGCGTACCCGCTCGTCCGTGCCATCCATCGTAATGTGGGCGACGGCGTACGGCGCCTCGTCCTGGAAGCTCGGCACGGTGACGTAGTGGACGACGGTAAATGTATAGACAGAGCCCGTCTCGGGGAGCCGCTCCCAGGCGAAGTCCCAGGAGTAGCACTCCGGGCAGAACGCCTGCGGCGGCCAGCGAAAGCTGCCGCACGCGCTGCAGCGCTGGGCTCGCAGCTCGTGCTCTTTGCAGCCGTCCCAGAACGGCTGGGAGTCCGGGTCGGGAACGGGAAGCGGCCTCGCGTACGCGATGGCCATGCTCAGCCCCTCCGCAGCAACATTGCGGAATCGCCGCACTCGCCGCAGACGAGCGCGATCTCCGGATTGCGCACCTGACGGCAGACGCCGCGGTCGTAGGTGTGCGGGCCGTCACAAAGGTCGTCGATGACGCCCTCGGGTCGGAGCTGCTGGACCGCCTCGATGAAGTGGTTCAGGCCATGGATGTGCGCCTCGGAGAGCAGCCCACCGTGCGTGTTCACGGGAAGGTCGCCGTCAAGTCGGTTATGGCCCTCGCGAATCCAGGGGCCGATCTCGCCCTTCTTCACCAGGCCGAAGTCCTCGATGTGCGTCATGCACATGAAGGTGAAGGGGTCGTAGATCTCCGCGAGACTGACGTCCCGCGGCGTGATGCCCGCGCCCTCGTAGAGGAGCGGAGCCGAGCGGGCGGCGTTCGTATCGTCGTAGTGGGTGTGGCGGGCGGGGCCACCGACGCCGGACATGATGGTGACCGGCGCGTGTTTGAGGTCGCGTGCATGCTCCGTTGACGTCACGACCAGGGCCACCGCGCCGTCCGATTCCTGGCAGCAATCGAGCAGTCGGAACGGGTAGACGATCCAGCGGCTGTTCTGATGGTCCTCGATGGTGATCGGGCCCTTCGGCCGCATCATCGCCTTCGTGTTCAGGAGGGCGTGTTGCCGCTCCGTGACGGCAAGGTGCGCAAAGTCCAGGGTCGTCGTCCCGTAGCGCGCCATGTGAGCCGTGGCATACGGTCCGAAGGAGACCGCGGCATGCGACTGGCCGAACGGGGTGGTGAACTGGTCGACGCCGACCACGTCATTCGCGCGCGCGGCGCGAGCGCCACGACCAGCGCTGTAACGATTGAGCGCCTTGAAGACGAGCACGTTCTTACAGATGCCGGCGTGCACGAGCATCGCGGCGGAGAGCACCGCGCCGCAGTTCCAGCCGCCGCCGCCATCGCTGAAGAACTGGAAGTTGCAGTTGTCCAGCCCCAGGCCGCGGACGAGGTCCTTGACGTCCTGGGTCTCAGGGCGCTTGTGAAAATAGGAGACGACGCCGTCGATCTCCTTGGGGGTTAAACCGGCATCCGCGATCGCCTTCAGACTGGCTTCCGCGGCCAGGCTCAGGGTCGTCACGCCGGAATTGCGGGTGAAAGCGGTCCAGCCGATGCCGGCGATCGCCGTCTTATCCTTGATGGCTTGCTCGGTCACGCACCCCTCCTCGTCCCAGGAAAGTCCATTCTATTCCGGAAAGAAGCTCGCCGCAGCCCAAATTCGCCAGATGCCCTAAACTGCGAAGAGGCGCGAAGGGGACGCCCTCACCCTGGCCCTCTCCCAGAGGGAGAGGGGACCGTTGCGAGAATCGAGCGCCTCTGTCGGCTAGTGGGCGAAGGCGGCGCGGTACGGGTCGCCTCTCCCGCTGGGAGAGGGCGAGGGACTGTTGCGAGAATCGAGCGCCTTTGTCACCTCGTGCACGGGGAGCGCGGGCTACGGGTCGCCTC
>ORMF010156326.1_pt1 | contig 68389 bp, 63 predicted proteins | sample 1779871 | NCBI WGS metagenome assembly ORMF01 (sample SAMEA104232316, study PRJEB22302) | groundwater metagenome | biome: forest; feature: aquifer; material: groundwater | place: USA | collected 2011-08-07 | depth 5.4 m | reverse complement strand
GCCCCGCCCGACCCCTCTGGGTCCCGCGCCAAAAGCCGCAGCGAGCGCATCCTCGTGCTCGATGGCGGGCCATTTCTGTTGCCGGAACACGTGCAAAATCTACCGGTTCTTGGACTAAACGCAGCTGGCCCGCGGATAGACCATCTGCTGCAAAACGAAGTCTGGGGCCTCGCGTGGAATGCCGCAATCGGTTTTCCGGGCCTCGCGTATTGTCTGGGTGGCCGCTCGGTTTTTTGGGGTGGATGGTCGCCTCGGCTGCTCGATTCGGAACTGCCGAACAGCGTTTGGCCACAAGTTGTGCTCGACGAAATGAATCCAAGGAGATTACCAGACGGACGGAAAGGGTATTTTCGTCAATCCGGCGATCAGATTGGCGTGACGGCTACGAACGACTTTATCTTCGGCGATCTGCATCACGCGATGCGAACTCAGCTTTTCGACGGGCTAACCGCTGGCAGGGTCTTCGACGCGATTGATCTCACGACGCTGCCGGATCATCCAGCGGTCGCGAACAGCGACACTCCCGTATCGCTGCAAGATTTGGCTGCGCTACTAGGCATCGATTTGCCCAATCCCTTGCCAACCGGTCCCGGCCAGCTCGCGCAGCTTGAAAAAAGGCTCCGCAACCTAGCAAAATTGGAAGCACCGCTTGCCGTGCAAGGGCAACCTGGTCACGCCGGCTTCTTCCCATTCAACAAGTTCAGCGCTGTCCCGCTTCTCACCAAGGCGGCGCGAGAGGCGTACAACGAGGCGCCTGGAGACGACGTTAGGAAGCGCGTCATGGTCGTGCCACGTTGCCATGTCATCCGGCTGAATACTGTCAGCGACGCGGGCGGACAGCGCGTGACAGAGGTCGTTACCGAGCAGGGCGTGATGCCGGTTTTGCCGGACAGCAAGGTGATTATCGCGCTCGGCACGGTCGAGAACACGCGGCTCGCACTGCTTTCGTTTGGCAGCGACGGAAAGATCGGCAACAACCTGATGGCACACTTACGCTCCAACCTAGACATCCGTATTCCACGTGCGGCGCTTGCAGCCCTGCCCGCAGCAGCGCAGGCGCTGGAGGCCTCGGCATTGCTGGTCAAGGGGGAGCATCAATTCAAGAAACCGGACGGATCGCCGGACGGAGTGGGGCACTTCCATTTTCAAATCACCGCATCGGGCCTAAGTGCGGGCGGAACTGATTCTGAAGCTGAGCTTTTCAAGAAGATCCCAGATATCGATTCGTTCGACCAGCACAAGAACGCAACCGACACGCACGTCGTGGTCACCATCCGCGGTATCGGTGAGATGCAGCCGAACAACCCGGCAAGTAACGTTACACTCGATCTTAGCCCGCAACAGAACGACGAGTTCCAGACGCGCCGTGCTTTTGTGAACCTTCAGCCAAGCGCTCGCGATGGGGAGCTTTGGAACGCGATGGACAAAGCCTCGGACGACGCCGCGCGCGTGTTCGCCAACGGCCACAATATTGATGTAATAAAAAATGGACAAGTGATTGCGACGAATGTATCTCCCAACTCGCTTTCAACAATTCTGCCGTTCAAAGTTTCCGACGCGAGTGGCCCTGGACGCCGCGATGGGCTTGGCACAACCCATCACGAAGCCGGTACGCTGCGCATGGGCAACGATGCAAACCAATCGGTAACAGACGCCAACTGTCGCTTCCACAGGGTGACGAACGCATACGTTGCGGGGCCTGCTCTGTTTCCGACGATCGGCTCGCCAAACCCGATGTTGACTGGCGTCGCACTGGCCCGTCGACTCGGAGATCACTTGATGCCGGAGCCGCCGCTCCCTACGCCTGAGGCGGGCTTTACTTATTTATTCGACGGTACCGATGCGCAGTTCGCCAACTGGCAAATGGCAGGCGGTGGTTCCTTTGCGCGTTTCGGGCGCACCATAGTCGCACGACAAGATGGCAAGGGGATTGGACTGCTGTTCTACACACCGCAACCCTTCGAGAACTTCGTTCTTCGTCTCGATTTTCTGCTGCCGCATCCACGCGGCAACAACAATGACAACTCTGGCGTATTCGTGCGCTTCCGCGATCCACGCCTGCCGGACCCGGCACCCGATCCGATTGACCCTGCGACCAACACAGCCTTTGTGGCGGTGCATACGGGGTTCGAAGTTCAAATCGATGAGGAAGCCCGTGGCGACACTCGTTTCGGCGAGCCCGATGGCTCTTTCTTCAGTCGGACGGGTGCCATCTATAAGATCAAGTCGTTGGGCACTGGGCTATGGCAGCAAAACTACCAGAACAACTCTAACCTCGCGGCTCGCAAGTGGCATCGCTACGAGATCGAGGTGAACAACCAGGACTATATCGTCCGGCTCAACGGAAACGAAGCAACCCGCTTTCGACGCGGCTCGGGCGATACGGTTCGAGGCAATCCACCGAGTGTCGATCCGCACTCAGGTTTCATCGGTGTGCAGACGCACACAGGCAACGTGGCCTTCGCAAACATACGAATCAAGAAGTAGGGAAACTCAGGTATGGCGCGACGAGGGATAGTTATGTTTTTTCTGAGGCACTCACTTCATCGGGTTCCGCCCACAAGAATGCCCACAAAATTCTTTTCTTCGAGTGATCATCAATGACTTACGGTGTCGTCCGTGCCTTCCAAGTCATTGAAAATACGTTTTAGTTTCACTCTGAGCGGGATGGGGTCGATGCCTTCAAGTCAAATGGGAAGTCGTAGATTCGCTGGCAGTTACTTCGACGGCGTAATCTGTTTCAGCCCACGTTATTGCCCACAAAATCAACGAGTCCGTCGATTGTGGAATCTTACAGAACTCCCGACCGAGATCGCCAAGTCCAAGGTGCCCTGGCGGCAGATCGGGGCAGCGCCCACCCGGTTGTGAGAACTCTGCCGTGACAGCCAAGCGTTTACTACCAAGGATTTCGACCTGGGCCTGGAGGGGAACCGGACAGAGCGCATACGAAGGTTGGGGGATGTGTTGCAGCTGGGATTCGATGAATTCACATTCCGGCTGAAGCCGGAAATACATGAGATGGAGCTCGCCGACACGGTGCGCGTAGAAGTTGCGGTGCAATACAGAACGCGGGCCTGGCAGACGGTCGATATAGACCTCGGTCCGGGAGAAGCGCGGGAGGTGGACTTGGTAGAACCAGCCATTACGGGGATGGCCGAGATGGCTTACCGATGGCGCCGCATGTACGGGGCTTGGGCATCAACGAGCAGGTGGCCCAAAAGCTACATGCTTGCACGGGACCGCATCGAGAGGACCGCGCGCGGGATGTTCTGGACATTCTGCTGGTAGACATGCTGGCCAAGCTCGACTATGTGCGGACGCGCGTCGCGGCGGAGCGGACTTTCGTGGAGCGGGAGACGCATGCTTTTCCTCCCAGCGCCAACCTTCCAGTAGGGTGGCGACGGGAGTTGGAGAATCTGGCCCAAGAGCTTGGATACCCCGCTACGGATGCAGAAGGGATTGAAGTGAAGTTCGCGGCGGTGGTTCACGCGATCGCGACGGCATCCGCCGATTAGACCATTTTCATAGTCATTGTAGACCGTATCCTCAATGGGCAACCAAGCGGAGGTGTTCTCGGCCCGGATCAAAACAGCCCCAATGCGCTTCTTTGAGAAGTTCAGCTAGCACAATACCTCAAATTGAGTTGATGTATTGTGCAGAATCATTCTGGGGCGCTGTCTATGCACCTGCTTGTCCCGGTTTTGCGGGATTCCGTCTCGTCAGCCGTGGAAGGTGGCGTGACCATGCTCCGGAGCCGAGGCGACGGCGTTGAACAACCGAGAATAAGCACCCCCGTTTCTTAGAAGTAAAGCCGGGCTGGCATCCTCGACGACACGTCCCGCTTCGAAAACGATCACCCTTCCAACGCAGAGCAGTGCGGACAGCCGATGGGAAATTACGATGATGGTGCTCCCTGGCAGGACGTTATGGAGACTAGAAAGCAATTGTTGCTCTGAGGCGGCATCGAGGGAGGATGTGGCTTCATCCAGAATCAGGATGCGAGGTCGCTGCAGGATTGCTCTCCCAATCCCAAGACGTTGTCGTTGACCGCCCGACAGCCGGGATCCTCCGGGGCCGATCCGCTGGTTGAGGCCTCCTTGCAAGGTGCCGACCCACGCCGTGAGGCCGACGCATTCCATCACCTCTTCCAGTTCAGCGTCGGAGGCCGTCACTTTGCCCAGCCGAAGGTTGCCTGCGAGTGTTGTATCGAAAAGGATCGGGGAAGGTGGGGCGTAGCATACCTGCTCCCGAAGGCTCTGGATCTCAATGTCCCGTACATCGTGGCCGGCAACGCAGATTGATCCTGAATCAACGTCATAGAGGCGTGCCAGAAGCTTTGCCAGCGTGCTCTTACCTGCGCCGTTCTCTCCCACGAGGGCTACGTGCTCGCCTGCCCGAATGTCCAGGTGCGGAATCGACAAGATCCCACGGTTCCTTGGATATCCAAAACGAAGGTCGCTAAGCTCAATCGCCCAAGGATGGTCATGAGGAAACCCGATAACGCTTGCACAGGTCTTGATCGCGGGCTCCAATGCCAATACAGCCTGCACTTGGCGGATGCTTGCGAACGCTTTCTGCGCCCGCACGTAGGTTTCCGCTGCACCACTCAGCGGCTCGAAGAGTTGCGTCAAGTAGGTATAGAACGCAACCAAACCACCAACCGTCAGTGAACCTGTGAATACGCTCCACCCGCCGTATCCGATGACTGCCGACATCGCCAGACCGATGGTCAGGCTCGTGTAGAAGGTGAACGAGACTCCAGTCCTGAAAAGTCGGTTATGCGACCGGACCGTAGCGCTTAGCAGGCGGAAGGCTGTTCGCTCTTGTCTCCGCTCTTGACGAAGCAGTTGTATTGCAACGACCGACGACAGATGTTCCTGCAGGAAGCTGCTCCACGCGATGTGGTTGTGCTGCACGGTGTCGGAATCGTCCTCGAGGCGGTCGCGAAAGTGTTTCCTGGCTAGGAGAAACACGGGAATAAGGGGTAGGACTACGAGAGTCATGCGGACGTTCAATATAAGCATCGTTCCCAGCGTGAGTACCGTTGCCATCAGCGTCCGCAGGATGGCAGGCAGCAGATCGGAACCAAAATAAGCGATCTCTTCGATGGGTTCTTTCAGAGGGTACATTGAAGCGCCGACCGGAGTGCCTTCGTGGTAATCGGCGGAGAGGGTGTCAAGATGCCGCAGCAGCCGCAGGCGCATGTCGAGTGCCAGCCGCTGTGCAGCGAGCATGGTCAAGTAGCCTCCCACGCTCGCAAGCACGGCTCTACCCTGGTGACACAGAAAGATCAGGCCTACAGCAGCAGCCAGAAGTCCTATCCGCCGGCCAGGCAGAACCTCATCAATCAGCCATTTCAGAACCAGCGGCGCGAGAAGCGCGAGAGAGCTGCCGAGAGCGATGCAGAAGAAACTGGCAATATGCCAGCGAAGGAAAGGCCGGACTTGCCGGGACAGCCATCGTATTTCGGGAGGAATCCACGACGTCATACCGGCCCGCGCAGCTTGCAGGAACGAAAGACCGCTCCGGCGGAAGAATCCGCAGGATACGTTTGTGATCGGGCAAGCTTCCACACTTCTTTTGACTTGTTCGAGAACCCGACAAAAGAGAACGATTCGTCAGCAATCGGGCAGAATCGACCCGTTAACAGTCGGGGTCAGCGTTCGGAATTCGACCGCAACCCATCTCACAATGTCGGATAGGCACTCTTCCGGTAAGCCCGCTTTTCGTCCAAGTGGATTGCTTCCGAGTGGGCCGTTATTCGGAAATGACCTCGAAAAGGCGAGGTAATGGGGCGTTTGCTCCCTATCCGCCTTTGCGTGTCTTGCGGGGAAGTGAGCTCGAAGGCTAGGTCCGTAAGGAGTAAACATCGCCTCCGCGCGGCATCGACTTTCTCTTGTACGCGTTTGTGAAACGAACTCGGACTAGCCAGAAAATCATCAAAATCAGTGGCAGGATAGCCGGGACAAAAAGTACGTTGGTTTTCCGTAAGAAAGCGGGGAATACTTGTTGCTGTCCCAGGAATAAGGACCCTGTAGCGTTGAACAGCGCAAAGCACATGCGCCAAAGATGCCGCGCGATGCGATGTGCGCCGAAAACACCGCCGCGCACGAGCATGCGAACGTCTCCCGCGGCAGCAAGCAGAGCCACGGAACCCATAAAAAAGTACATGCCGACGGGAAGTCCGTCTTTTGACGCCGTCGGGTTATTCGCCACTTCTACGCCATAGGTCACGATGGTAGCTCCGACCGCCAATGCAACCAGAAGCGCACTCCAATCGAAAATGCCCGTTTCTCCATCTCTGCGCCTGGCGGTCACCCATGCCGTTGCTACGAGATAGGACGTTAGAATGCCGCCGAAACCATTGTTTATTTGGTGCTTCATGAACGCCAGGTACACCGCGCTTACGGACATGATCAGCATGGATATGAAAAATACGTTTCCAGCTACGCCATGCTGCCGGGAACCTTTGCGGAGAAAGATCGCGGCAAATCCAGACAGTATTCCCAATGTGCCAGCGCTCATATGAAGAATTAATATGGGGCAATCGCATTCTTCCGCACTCCTTGTTAATCACCGTGAGGTCCTTCCATCGCTCTACGATCGCCATTCCCCCGCTGCGCCGGCCTGCTCCTTCCATCGCTGAACGTTCACGCCGATCACGAGGAGCCATTGGCATGGGCCGCCACGCCGCAGGAATCCGGTTCAGTTTATGCTGGCTCGGCTAATGGTCGATCCTTTGCACCCTTAATCAAAAGCCACAACATAGTCGACCCTTCCCCAATACCCCCCAACACCGCCGCAATGTGGAAAACAATATCTCCGTAAGGCGGCAAGAGTAAGGAGGTAAGACTGGCAGCCACATAGCCAAGACCTGCGGGTATCAGCAAGACGCCCAGAATTCGGGGAAGGAAACCGGATCTATAAACAAGAACGCCGAAGGGGAAAAGCCAAAGGCCCCAAAATATCTGGGCGAGAAGAAGTCCAGAGCCATGCAAATGGAAGAACGCCATTACCAGGGCATCCAGCTGACGTTGATCCACTGCTGACAAGAAATGAGCACCGTTCGCGAGTGTCAGGGCAGCAACTCGGTTAAGCTCATTAAGAATCGATATAGGGACAGAGACCAAGATCAATGTCAACATCAGCAAAGCATGTTTCTTGTTGACCCCTTTCAGCAAATCGTAGAAAGCCAGACCCATGAAGATAAAAATGGTCGCGCTGATTAGTTCGGCCACAATGCCGATACGGAAAAGCAACTGGGAAGTCCTGATCTTGTTGGCTGTAGCCGTGGCATCTCCCATCACCATGAACGCGGAGGGAATATAGAGGAGGCTAAAGGGAGCGGGTAGGCTCGCCAAGAAATACAGTAATCCTGCGACTCTTGCCGCCTTTTTGGTTGAATTCATGTCCTCTCTCCTTCGATTTCTTACTGTCGCCTGAGATACCCCTTCGCTCATCTCGACGGTCAGACCTACGGGACCGCCTGATTGCGCAGCGAAGTTCCGCAGTACGGACAATACACATCATTTACGCCAACCACGCGCTGGCACTGCGGACAGCTCGGGCTCAGTTTGTAGCTGCAGTGGGGGCAGAAGTTGAATCCCGGCTGGAGGGCGTTCCCGCATTGCGGGCAGGTCGCGATGCGTGGCTTCCGCAGTACGAAATACAACACGATGCCGAGCGCGTTGGGGATGAAGATCGCGAGCAGCGTCCAAGCAAGGCGGCTCATTCCGCGGCGGCCGGCGTCACGGTTCACATACCCGATCAGCAGGATGTAACACCCCAGGATAGTTCCTCCGAAGATTGCCAGCGGCACCATTGCCGCCAACGGCATGGGGGGGTTGCCGGTAAGAGTGGCGTACACCGCCGCCGCAAAGGGCATTAAGAAGCCGAGGATTGCGAAAAAGAAAGCCCATGGCGAAATAACGCGGATTTCATCCATAAAGCGCGTCGAAGTTTCGTTCTTGACTGGCATATCAAACCCCCTGATTCCGCACCGTTCGTACCGTTTCCGCAGCCCGCTCACTCAATCTTGGGTGACTCAACCCTGGCTGATTCAACCCTGAAAAGACCCGTTGTGATCGGCCAGATAGGTCCCCCGAGCCAGCAAGAGGATTCCCGCCACAATCGCCGGCATCAAACCAAGCGCCACCAGGCCGATCTGCCAAACCGGGCCGGGAAGCCGCGCCTGGTGGCCCATCCACTCAAACCCGCGCCACAGCACGGCGGTCGTGAAGGCAGTACCCAGCGTTACAGCGACACAGCAAACGCAAATCACCCACAGCCGCTCTTGCTGGCGCTGCAGTTCCAGTGCCCGCGAGCGCACCCGCATCTGCGTGGCTCGCACCAGGGCGGAATCGGCGGCCAGGGGCTGGGAACGCAACGCGCGAACCACCCGGCCAGCCCCTTCCGCATAATCACGGCAGGCTTCGCACTCTTGCAGATGGGCTCGCAGCCAGGTCTGCTGCGCATCCGAGAGACCTTCACCCAAAGCGATCAACTCCCGTGCCTCGTTATGTGCGTTCCGCGTCATGCCTGCGCCCCCTCCAGCCGCGACATCAGCAGGTTTAGCCCGCGATACAGTCGCGATTTCACAGTGCCCAGCGGCGCTCCAGTTACTGTCGCAATCTCCTCCAAAGCCAACCCATCCTGGAAGCGCAACACGATTGCCTCACGGTACTCCGCCGGAATGCTGACCAACGCCGCACTGATGCGCTCGGCTTGCTCGTGCTGCTGCACAACTTCCCACGCCATGGGCCGGGTGTCGGCCGGTTCGAGTGGTGCATGCTGTTCGCCCTCCATCAGCCCATCCAGGCTGACCGGACTTTTCTTCCGCAAATAATCAATCGTCAGATTTCTCGCCACCGCGTAAAGCCACGTGCTGAATTCGTGCTTGCCGTCGTACTGATGGCCGCGTTCCAGCACGCGAATCCAGGTTTCCTGGAAGAGGTCCTCCGCCAGTTCACGATTTCCTGATAGGTAGACCAAATAACGAAGAAGCCGATGCTGATACTGCTCGATGAGACGGTCCAGTAAGTCTGGGTCACGCCGGCGGAGACCGCGAGCAATTGCGCTGGCATCGGATTCCATCGCATTCATGAAGCAATAAGCTATGGCGTTCATACTACCCGGATATACGGGCGAGGAGATCAAAAAGATGCAGGATGGAAGACATTCTCATACAGCGCGTTAAGCTATTCATATTCAGCTAGATACCGATCGCAAGATACCAGCCTTGGAGTCAGGCGGGCTCGTACGCCGTCGGCTCTTAAGGTCGCAAGAGACCTCCAATAAAGTTCGACAATACTACTTGTGCGTGGTCGCGATTCATTAGGCTACCAGCGCCTCCGACCGTTTGTGGACGAGTGGTCGGCCACTCTTACACAATCCGGTAGTGTCCGAATGGGCCGTGATCCAGGCGGGATCATCTACAGACCGAAGAGTTGTTCATAAAGACCGCTGTCGGCAGTTTTTTAGACTGATTCACCCACGGTAGAGGACTTTATCATCCGTGAAAAGAGGAGCATGATTTAAACTACGTCGTATCGGGATTGATCCGGGCCGCAACGCCACATGTCTATCTGCCGACAGTGGTCGACGAGACCCCTTGCGACATAGCCTGCGCGTTCAGCTGGCCACTGGCTATGGCCAAGGGGGGGTTATTGTAGTGGAACCATTTCGGATTCACGTCGCGGATGAGGTGCTCAATGATTTGCGGGCACGGTTGCGCCATACAAGATGGCCCGACCAGATACCCGGTATAGGCTGGGAACAGGGCACCGAGTTGGACTGGTTACGACGCCTCGTGTCCTACTGGGCCCACGAGTTCGACTGGCGTGGCTGGGAGCGAAGGCTCAACGCGTTCAACCACTTCACCTGCGAGGGCATCCACTTTGTGTACCAGCGTGCGGCATCAGGTAGGGGTGTGCCGCTCATTCTCACGCACGGCTGGCCCAGCAGTTTCCTCGATTACGTGGACATGCTGCCGATGCTCGAGCACTTCGACGTGGTCGTACCCTCCCTGCCCGGGTATGGTTTCTCGCCGCGTCCACCCAAGGTCGGCATCAACTACCGGTACGTCTCGGAGCGCTGGCACCGGCTCATGTCTGAGCTTGGGTATTCCCGCTATGGTGCGAGCGGTTATGACTTTGGGGCCGGGGTGACGACGATCCTTGCGCTAGACCATCCCGAGTCGGTGATCGGGATCCATCTCACCACACTGGAGTCGGATCTCGCCCCCGTGGTGGACGATACGGAGCTGTCCGATGTCGAGCGTTCGTACCTTGTGGTGAGCCGGGGCTGGGATACGACGGAGCGGGGCTACAGCGCGATCCAGTCCACCAAGCCGCAGACTGTCGGCTATGGACTCAACGACTCCCCGGCAGGGCTCGCGGCATACGTGGGTGAGAAGTGGCGCTCGTGGAGCGACGTTACGCCGACCGACGACTTCCTCTGCGCCACGCTCACCCTGTACTGGGTCACGCAGAGCATCACCTCGTCGATGCGCGACTATTGGGACAATCGCTGGCACCCGGTCGATCCCACCTACGTCAGCACGCCCACGGCGTTTGGTGTTTTCGCGCACCAGACCGTTCCCGAGGGCGAACTGCCGCGCTCGTATTTGGAGCGCTTATACAACATCCAGCGCTGGACAGTCTTTCCGCGCGGCGGGCACTTCGCCCCGGCTGAGGAACCAGCGGCGGTCGCAGGGGACCTGACCGCCTTCTTCCGTGGCCTAAGCTGAGGCCATGCTGACGATCGGCACTTCCAAATGCAGCACAATAATAAGAAGCCGTCCTCAGCTCTTTTTCTTTGGCTTCATAATCCAAAAGGCTGGATGGTCGGCCACTCGGAAGCTACCGCAGCGGCCACCTGGTGTGTAGTCAGCTACCCGGAGAATTGACGGTTTGCCATTCGGGAGATGCCCTCTCAAGGGGTTCTGGCGATTGTGACAATCTGTCCCACCACCTCCGCATCCTGGTGGTTCCGTAGCTGCTCTGGTCGCTGATAGTCCAGCGAATACGGATGGATCACTAATGAACCGTTTTCGAGGCTACAGCACGCGCACATATAAGTTCCGTCACGTCGCAAGAGGACATATAGCGGTTGCTGCCACAGCGGCTTCGATCGGAAGTGAGCGGGCTTCTTTCTATGCCGATTTACGATCACCAGCAATCCGTTTACGAGAAGAGGGTGAAGAGCGTTCTGTTCCCCTCCAACCCAGAAAAAGTCATGCAGAGAAGGAGTTGTCATGCCAGACAAGCTTGCGAGAGACTCACGCAAAAAGAATGGTACACCCTCCGATCGACTCACCAATTGCTCAAGAAATCCGTTTCCCATCGGCTCATCAGTTTCACTGGTGCCGCCGCGAAATCCGGTTGGAAGCTTCCGGGGAACAAGATTGTCCGGAATAGGATCCTTGCCAGCCTGATCCAAATGCAGACCAATGCTTTTCAAGAATGTCGAAAAATGCAGACCGTAAACCGCGCAGAGCGTGATTGCCTTATGGATGTGACGTGGGGGAGTGTCCAGCGCCTCGTAGTCGGAAAGAGAGCCTGGTGCGGTGAAGTACTGCTCGTCGCCTAGTTCGGTGGCAATGTGGCGGCTCAGCGCGGAAACATCCCGAAATGACAAGCCCAGTCTTAACCTGGTGCTGCGAAGCAAGTGGCTCAGCCTGGCGTGTTGCGGCACCAGTGTCAGTGGCCTCCAATACTCTGCCAATTCCTTGGGGACGTCCGGTTGCTCCGGTTTAGCCAAAGATCGTATCTCGAGATCCAAGACGCCCAGAACTCTTACCTCCTCCTGGAGCTGCAGTTCGACCTGAGCATACGGGAGCTGCGTGCTGAGCGGCATGACGTGATTCTTGCCTACTGCTTGCAAGCGGCAGCAGCAAAGCCCGTTTCCGTGCTCGATGAGGAACAAGCAATGTCGCGCCTTACCATTTGCTGCTGGAAGCATCGCCTTTGCTAGTCGAACGTTTGCGCGGACAATGCTGCCTGGCAGCAGGTCTGGAAACGCGAAAGCGTCCTCGAGTCCAATCTTCGCGTAAACGCAGTTGTTCTTCTTCGCTTGCGAGACTGAGTGAAGGCGCCTTGGCGGTGCAAAGTCTAGGAGCTGTCCAAGTGGTGCAATGGCCGGAGCCGGAAGATTTCCGGGCTTATTTCGGAACCACAGAACCCAGGACTCAGGGTCGTCAAGCGAAGAATCCAAGAGCATCGTGCGGCTTGAGGGGAGAAGAACCCGCAACCGTGCGATGTCTTCGGGATTGAATCCAAAGACACGCAGCCAGTCGTTGAGCCGGTAATCCGAAATCGAGCTTAGGGCGAATAGCTGGTGGAGGCTGGGACTGAAGGTCCCGAGCCCAAGGTCGTAGTAAAGGTTGTGCGGGATGAAATAGGGTGACGACCGTCCGTACAGGACCCTTGTTCTCTGTGAGACTTGGTACAAGGTGAGGCCTTTGCGTGCCAAGATTGCTTTGACTCGCTCCACGAGTTCCGTTTTCGAGGGGCCCCTGAGTTCCACAACCGGGTTCTCGTCTCGTCCACGAGTAATGTTGGGTGCTCCGATATCTGCTCGCAGAGATGTCGTTCTGTATAAACGGGAAAGGTTGTCACCAGGACAAATTATTCGGACGTGACCGTTTCTACGACCAGGCAGCCCGCTGACATTGAACGAGTATGCAATAGCATTTTCTGGCTAGGCGACGGTCGGATTAGCGACCAAGGCAAAAATGGCTGGTCTCGTGGAGTGTGGAAAGGAGTATTATTTCGCATCTTCCCCTTCGTCTGGGTCGTTTCGTTTTTTGTAACCCGAGCGTACTTGCCCACGCCGGCAAGGAAATTCCTCGTACCATGGCGACGCGGATGTTGGAGTCGACACCGAGCCCGGAAGCTGGGAAGCGGCTCAGAGCGGAGCGCCTGCGCGTCCGCCTGTCAACGCGAGCTGTACAAAAACTGAGCCAGCAGATTGCGCAAGAGAAGAACAACCAGGACTATTACATTTCCCACGGCTGGCTTTCCGACGTCGAGAATGGAAAGTTTACCCCGAGCATTTATAAGCTTTACAGCCTGAGCCTCATTTACAAGTGCAACTACGCTGAGATCGTGGCCTTTTTCGGGATTAACGTCCTTGATGTCGCCAAGGAACAGAGATTGGTCAGGCTGCCGCACACGCACCTGATTGGGTCGAATCTCGAGCCACCAGGACAGACCATCATGCTGCCACTCGAACTCCGTGAGAACGTCCAGCTCGCACGGACGAACTTGGTCTCCCGTATGTTTGAAGCTTGGGGTGAAATCCCTGTTGCCCTCTTGCAGCAACTGGATCTGCGGCACTGTCTTTGCGGCTACATAGGGCTCGAGGATTACACGCTTTATCCGCTGGTACGTCCCGGGTCGTTCGTCGAGATCGATGCCCGTCAGAACAAGGTGAAGACAAATTGGCAGAACGAATTCGACCGCCCCATTTATTTTGTCGAGCTTCGAAACGGTTACGCCTGTAGCTGGTGCGAACTGGACGGGATCCAACTGATCTTGGTTCATTGTCCGCAGTCACGAGGGCAGATCCGTCAAGTTCGGTACCCAGCCGATGCAGACATTGTCGGCCGAGTCACCGCGGTAACCATGCGCATTGCTGAAGTGGTGGGGAATCAATCAAAGGAGTCACCCTCCTCTCGAACCGAGTGAAGGCCTTTACACGCTCAAAGAACCCCCTTGAATTCAGTAATCGGAACAAGTCGGTATGTCCGCATAATCATATTGTCCGTTACTAACGGACATGATATATTAGTGGACATATGAGGCCGACAGAAGACTACGGACGCGATCTACGGCGCTACCTGGAACCGATCCGGGCGCTGCCGTTTGTGACGGCGCTCGACTGCGATCTTGAGCCGCGCGGCGCCGGAGACCGCGAAATGGACGCTGAAATCAAAATCACCACGCCCAGGCGCAAGTTCAAATTGGCCGCGGAGTTCAAGCGGACCTATATTGACCGGGCCACCCTGAATGCGCTCATCGCGCAGCAGGCGTATGTTCGCGAAAAGATGAAAATGCCGTTACTCCTGATCGCCCGGTACATTCCAACTCCGATGGGGGAACGGTTGGCCGAAGCTGGCATTAATTTCGTTGATGGGGTCGGGAACCTGCATGTGAATCTGGGAGGCGACTACTATGTTTTCGCGGTTGGACGCAAAGAAATAAAGCCCAAGGTTGCGGAACGAAGAACCACCGCCGCGATGGTACAGGCCGCGTTCGCCTTTCTAGTGGACGCCAACGCTGTCCACTGGCCGGTACGGAAGTTGGCCGAGGTGGCAGGCATCGGCAAGACGGCGGCAGCGGAGGCCCGGCAGCGGCTGACGCAAACCGGAACGCTGCACGCGACGCGCACTGGGCTGCAGATCGCGGATCGGAAAGCACTCGAAGAGGACTTCCTCGGCGGGTATGAGCGGGTGCTTCGCCCGGAGTTGTTGATGGGAAGGTTTCGCCCACTGGAGCGCGACCCGAATACGCTTTTGGAGAAGTTCAAACAATGGGCCGGGCAAAACGAGGTCCCATGGGCGGTGACCGGTGCGCCGGCCGCTTTCCGACTCCAGCGTTTTTACCGCGGCGAACAGGTACCCGTTTTCATCAGAACCGCCCCGGATCCCCTTACGCGAGACTTGAAGCTGTTGCCGGACAAGAATGGAACGGTCACCTTGCTGCGTGAGTTCGGCACGTTGTTCCCGTGGCGGATGGAGGGCGGTCTGCCGGTGGCGCATCCCTGGCTGATCTATGCTGAGCTATTGCATGAAGGCGGACCGCGCGCCATCGAAGCCGCCACGGAAATTCGAGAGAAATTTCTCCTGCCATGATTGAGCTTTTGCCTGAGCAAGTCGAAGCCTTGCGACAACTGCAACGAGCGTATCAGGACGCGGGTGTGGATGCCGTCATTATTGGGGCCACCGCCTATCGCGTGTGGATTGACGATGATCGCCGGACACAGGATGTGGACGTGGCCGTAGCGGTGGACGTAGACCAGCTTACGCCCCTGACCGACCGCCTAAAAGCTGCGGAGTGGACGCAGGACCCAAGGCGAGAGGAGCGCTGGCTTACCCGGAGTGGGGCACGTATCGATCTTCTGCCGATTGGGGAGCAGGCGCGCAGGGCGGGCCACGTAACCTGGCCGAAAGCTGAGATGAGGATGAGCGTGGCCGGTTTTGAGCACGTCTTTGCCGAAGCCGTGGAGAAGGAGCTGGCGCCGGAAACGGTGATGAAGGTCGTCCCATTGCATGTGCTGGCGCTGCTCAAGATCGTCGTCTACATGGACGATCCGCATGGACGTACCAAGGACCTAGAAGACCTGGGTCGGCTAATGGAGCAGTATGAACTGGAGGGCGACCGCCGGTTTGGCGATGAAGTTTTCGAAGCAGGCGCCGATTTCGAGTCGGCCGGCGCCTTTCTACTCGGATTGGATGTAGGACGGCTCTGCACAGCGAGCGAGGCCAAGATCGTGGGCGCCTTGATCACGGTGCTCCAGGACGACAACAACGCGGCCCAGCGCCTTTTGGGCAGGAGGAATGCCGACGAGCAGACGGTTGAGGAAAGGCGAAAGCGGGCAGAGGCGTTCGCCGGGGGCTTCGTCCGAGGACAGGGGTAGGCCGATTGTCCTTGAGAGGGGGCTACATCTTCGACGGCTCGGAACTTTTCTCCGGTGCACCCGGGGCTGGATTGGGTGAGGATCCAGTTGAGGAAAGCCCTTAACCGGGTTTGCGCATCTCATACAGTCTGAGGTACAGTTTCCGAAAGTGGCCTCAAGAACCGCAACCTCGATCGTACTTCTGGCCGTTCTGCTTGGCGGGATTGTTACTCCGACCGGGCTCTGCGCGCTCATGTGCGAACGGCACTCCCGAGCGGAAAGTCAGCGCCACTGCGTTCAGCCCGCGGACACGTTGGCGGGAATGGCCCACGGGCATTCAGGAATGAATGGTCCACGTGTTGAGGCAACGAGCGCGCTGTTGGTGTCGCAATCGTGCGAGACGAATTGTGTCACGGCTGAACGTCTCAACGCTTCGAGAACGGTTGTCCCCCAGGTGACGGTAGTCCAGACCAGCGCCGTAGTCCTGTTACCACGGCCAACTTTCTGGCGCCCGATCCCGCAGCCGCATGGATTTTTGATAGCGGCCCACCCTCCCCGCCCTCTACATATGCGGCCTCTTTCAGCATTCTTCGCATCTGAGTTCCCACCTCTCCTTCTAGCAGCGGTATAGCCAAAGCAGCGACTTGATGTCGATTGCCTGGCTGTGCATCGTTCTTCGATCCAATGTCCATTGAGTTTCTGGGGATAGCTGGGTCCGCCAACCTTTGAAGAGGAAGAGCCATGAAGAACAGACGTGATTTTCTTAGAAATACTTTTGGCCTGGGCGCCGGTTTGGCAGCCGCACCTCGCCTGTTTGCAGCCCCACAGGCGAGCGGAGCGAGCATGGACATGGATATGGACCACATGGGCCACACCCCCCAGCGCAGCAGTCGGATCGTCTCCGTGGAAACGCCGGACGTTCCGGAACTTCCCTGGCGCATGGCCGGCGGGGCGAAGGAGTTTCACTTGATCGCCGAGCCCGTGAAGCAGGAATTGATCCCCGGCAAGATCGTAAACCTATGGGGCTATAACGGCCGGGCTCCTGGTCCGACGATCCAAGTGAATCAGGATGACCGGGTGAGGATCATCGTGGACAACCATCTTCCTGAAGCCACCTCGATGCACTGGCACGGATTTGAGATCCCAGTCGACATGGATGGGGCGCCGGGGAGTAGCCAAGACCCGATTCCGCCCGGCGGTCGTTTCGTTTATGAGTTCACGCTGCATCAGGCGGGAACCTTCTTCTACCACTCGCACATGGCGATGCAAGAGATGATGGGGATGATCGGGGCCTTCATCATGCACCCCAAGAAAGCCTACGATCCCCCGGTCGACAAAGATTTCGCGATCATCTTGCAAGAGTTCGCGATCCTTCCCAACAATCCCATTCCGAACTCCATGAATATGGAGTTCAACTGGCTGACGTTCAACGGCAAGGCTGGTCCCGCCACCACTCCACTGATTGTTCGGCTGGACGATCGCGTCCGCCTGCGCTTCATCAACCTCGGAATGGACCACCATCCCATTCACGTACACGGGCACACATTTGTGGTGACGGGCACGGAGGGAGGACGGCAACCGAAGACCACTTGGGGCCCCAAGAACACGGTTCTGGTGGGAGTCGCCGAGGCTGCCGATGTGGAGTTGGTCGCCAACAATCCCGGTGACTGGATGGTCCACTGCCACCTGCCGCACCACATGATGAACCAGATGTCCTCGCTGGCAGGCCCGATGACCCGAGGCAGCAACGGTATGCCAGCGGGCTTAGGGATGGAAGAAGGGATGGGCATTTTGCGGGAAGGTCACGCCACCTCCGAGGACAAAGGTCCGAGTCTGGGTCGTGGAATGGGTGTGGGTTCCACTCGCGACCAAACCGTTAGTAACGGACCGCTCTCGACGCCGCAGGCGAAGCACTCCATGGACAACATGCCTGGCATGCAGCACGAGGGAATGCAGATGGCAGCGCCAGAAGTGGCCAAGGACGCCAACTCGGTTCCCGGATTTCCGCAGGACGCCTTCATGGAAGGGCCGGCGATGGCGATGGACAAGATGGTGGAGAAACCGGAGAACTACGGGCTTCGTCCGGGCTGGAGTGGATTTATGCAAGGGATGATGACCTTCCTCCGAGTGCTTCCGCCCGAAATGTACGACCAGGTGATGGCTTTGCGCGACCAACAGAAGGGTAAGCCGGAGTCCATGCCGGGAATGGAGCACCAGCACCAGCAATAGGGCTGGGCGGATTGATTGGAGAGGAGAACGCAATGAAGACACACATTAATCTGGCAGTACTCACCGTGCTCTCGGGCGTATTGCTAGCCGTTCTGACGATGTCGCCGGTGGGATTCGGTCAGGATCAGCCGATGCCGGGGATGCCGTCACCGGCACCCACGACTCCGTCGCAGGAACAAGCAACCACCCAAAGCGGCCTCACGCTGGTTGAGTTGGAGCAGATGGCCCTCAGTAACAATCCCACGCTAGCCCAGGCTGCTGCTGAGATTCGTGCTGCCACGGGCCGGAAACTCCAAAGTGGACTCTATCCCAACCCCACGGTCGGTTATCAGGGTGAGCAAATACGGGGTGGGCTCCAAGGCGGGGGAGAGCAAGGTTTCTTCGTCAGCCAGGACATCGTACTTGGGGGCAAGCTCGGGCTCAATCGGCGGGTTCTGGAGCAGGAGAAGAAGCAGGCGGAAGCCGAAGGGGAGGAGCAACGCCTCCGCGTCATCAACGGTGTGCGAATGTTCTATTACCAATCGCTGGCTGCGCAAGAGATGGTTGATCTGCGTCACAAGCTCAGCAAGTTAGCCGAAGATGCCGTGCAAACCTCGCACCAGCTTGGCAACGTGGGACAAACAGATCAACCCGACGTGCTCCAAGCCGAGGTAGAAGGAGAGCAGGCACAGCTGGCCGTCGTGGCGGCCGAGCAGAACCAGCTCCGCGCATGGCGGGCGCTGGCGGCAACTGTTGGGAAGCCGGAAATGCCGCTCACGCACCTTGCCGGGAATCTCGAGGATCTGCCGGAAGACAATCCCGATCAATGGTTGCAGGCGATCGTACACGAAAGTCCAGCCGTCAAAATCGCAGAGTTAGGAGTGCTCAAGGCGGAGGCATCGCTGGCTCGGGCAAAGCGTGAGCCGATACCCGACTTGCAACTTCGGGGCGGTCTTCAGCAAAACCGCGAACTGGAAGCTACCACAAACCGCCCTATCGGCTTGCAGGGGTTCGCCGAGGTTGGCGTGCAAATTCCCATCTTCAATCGTAATCAGGGGAATGTGCAGGCTTCGAGAGCAGACGTGGAACGCGCGCAGCGGGAAGTGCAACGGGTCCAGCTGGTCCTGCGTGAGCGTGCGGCAGCGCTGCTGCAGAACTACATGACATCGCGCTCGACAGTGGAGAGGTATCGGAACCACATGATCCCGCGAGCGCGGAAGGCCTACGAGCTCTATTTGAAGAGTTACGGCGGGATGGCGGCTGCGTACCCTCAAGTGCTGATCTCTCAGAGAACTCTGTTCCAGTTGCAGACCGATTACATCGCCGCCCTCGAAAATCTCTGGGGCAATTCGATTGCGTTGAAAGGGTTCCTTTTGACCGATGGTTTGGAGGCGCCGAGCCGCGCTGGGGAAATGGACCAGCCGGTTCGCGAGCTCAACGTGCCATCGCCCACGACTTCCATGCAGCCGCGGTGAGGAGAGGAAGACATGCGAAGAACTAGAGCGCTATTGCTGCTGGCGATTGCGTCCGTGCTCTTCGTGGTTGCGGGAGCCGCGATTGCAGTACACCGCGGTTTCAGCGCCCGTGACCAGCCTTCAGCGCTGGAGACTTACGTTGCACGGACCGCCCGGCGCTTGGCCGTCCCTTCTGGGGCGAAGAGCGAGAAAAACCTATTTACGGCGTCACCTGAGTTGATGGCCGAGGCGCGAGCCCACTTTGCCGACCACTGTGCCATCTGTCACGCCAATAACGGAAGCGGGAATACCGAGATCGGACAGAACCTGTATCCGAAGGCTCCGGACATGCGGTTGCCGCAGACGCAGAAGCTGACCGATGGGGGGCTTTACTACACCATTCACAACGGCATCCGGCTCACCGGAATGCCAGCGTGGGGCACGGAGGAGAAAGACGAGGACAGCTGGAAGCTGGTGCTTTTCATACGGCATCTGCCTCAGCTCACTCCCGCAGAGGAACGTGAGATGGAAGCGCTCAATCCGAAGGGTCCCGGAGAGAAGCAGGAGGAACTAGAAGAAGAGCAATTCTTGAACGAAGGCCAACCCAGCAATCAGGCACCCAAACCACCACCGCACCACAATCACTGAGGAGAAATTATGAAACGCATTGTCGCAGTCGTTACTTTGTTGTTCGCGCTTTCTCTTATGGCGCTCGCTCATGCAAAAGAAAAGCATGTCATGGGCACGGTCACCAGCATTTCCGATAGTTCCATTACGGTCGAAACCACGGCCAAAAAATCCGTAACTGTAGATGTGAGTAACAAGACCAAGTTTGAAAAGAGCGGTTCACCGGCCACCTTGAAGGATCTGAAGGTAGGCGACAAGGTTGTCATTCATGCAGATCTCTCAGGCGACAAGCTCGTCGCAAGCGAGGTCCACTTTGGCGCCATGAAAGGCAAGCAGTCCATGGAGGGGATGAAGGGCATGGAGGGCAGGGATCATAAGTGAAATTGCGTTTAGTCAGCACCAGGGAAGTGATCAAGATGTCCACTGAACGACGACGTAAACATCCCTCCCCATTCACACGTCGGGCGTCGCAGTGGAGAGAGCAGATCGGTTCCCTGAGAGGGGGCGGAAGACCGGGCTGCGCTCGACAGGGTCAGCAGAGCGAAAAATCCAAGGATCGCTCGCTCTGCGCCCGTGTTTCCCAAGGTTATGTAGGCAACACATGAAACCATCATCGAACTCTTACATTCCTGCACTGCGATATCGCTGGCTGACGCGGTTCTACGATCCCGTCGTCCGGCTTACTACTGGTGAGGGTACATTCAAGGGAGCGTTGCTCCGGCAAGCGACCATTCAAGATGGGCACCGAATCCTCGACTTGGGCTGCGGAACCGGCACTCTCGCCCTTATGGTAAAGCGTGCTCATCGAGACGCTGAAGTGTTCGGGTTGGATGCCGATTCGGAAGCCTTGAAACTTGCAAGAACGAAAGTGGAAGAGGCTGCTATCGAGGTACAACTAGATCAAGGACTGGCATCGGTACTGCCGTATAGAGCGGAATCGTTCGACCGAGCTCTTTCAAGTTTGTTTTTTCATCACCTGCCCTCCGAGTTGAAGCTGGAAGCCATGCGAGAAGTTCTGCGTGTTCTGCGTCCGGGCGGAGAATTCCATATCGCTGATTGGGGGAAACCAACGAGCCCTGCCATGAGGCTGGTTTTTGTCGGGGTCCAACTTCTCGATGGCTTCGCCACAACGACCGATAACGTAAGGGGCCTGCTACCGGACCTCCTCGGGCTCGCCGGATTCGAGAACGCGGAAACCACAAACTCTTACTCAACACTGCTGGGAACGCTATCGCTTTACTCGGCACGTAAGCGATCTACTCGTTTGGTTGGATGTGCTCCAACCGTGTGCAAATGACCAGTGACGACGTTTTGAGACAACTCGCGAACGCGAGCTGTCGGAGGTCAAACATGCTGCAACGGTACAAGGAAATCTTCTACGGCCTGCTGTTTGGCCTCGGCGCTTCCGTGATCGACGTGTCCATGCATGCTTCCATGGAGCAGCAGGGATTCTGGACGGAATTGTTCCGGCCTCAGCCGGCAATGGCGGCCTATCGGGGGTCTTTCATCGCCTTTGGACTTGCTCTGGGCTGGTTGCTTTGGCGAAAGAACAAAGTCGAGCGTGACTTTCGCAGCCTGGTAGAAATTGTTGAGCAATTTCGCCGCGGGATTAGCACCCCAGCGATTCTTATTCATACCAAACTTCAGCTATTGCTGACTCAAGGCGATCTCCGTCTTCCGCCCGAAGCAGAGGAGATGGTCCGGTTCGTCTACGAAAAGTCGCGGGAGATCGGTGCCCTGGCTCAGGAAAAGCTCCCGCCGACGAAACGAGCGTAAGCATGCAGGGTGTGTTCTATCTATTGAACAAAGGAGGGCGCAATGCAGAGATTCTTGAAACTCCTGGTGTTACTGGTCGCCCTTGCGACTACCGTCTTTGCTGCCGGTGCTGATGAGGCCGGGGTCAAGAGCGTCATTCAGCAATTCCAGCAGGCGCTGGAGCGCCGTGATGTCGCCGCAATCGAAGCATTCGTTTCGCCCGACGTCGTGGTCTTGGAGAATGGACATCGCAATCAGGGATGGGCAGATTTTCGTGACAATCACTTGATTCCGGAGTTCAGGGAGCCGGCCGCACCTTCCCAGTGGGAATTTGTCAAGGTCGTCACCAGTTCCGAGATGGCGTGGGGCTATACCAAACAGACGATCGACGTGACCGGGAAAGACGGCAAGCCCGCCGGTTACTTGGTCTGGTCTGCATACGTCCTTCAGAAAACCGGATCTACGTGGAAGGTGGTTTTGCTGGACTGGAGTGTAAGGCGGCTTGGTTCGGCTGACTAGAGCTGGTTTCATAAATAGGTTCGGCCTCAAGGGAGGCACTTTGCACGCATAGCCGCAATAAGCTGAGCTGAGAGGATGCGGCTAAGCGACCGGCAGTGGGCGTTGATCGAGTATTTCTTTCCTCCACCCAAGCGCAGGCGAGATGGGCGGGGACGGCCTTGGGCTTCGAATCGGGAGGGCGTGGAAGGCATTCTGTGGGTGCTGCGGACCGGGGCGCGGTGGCGCGATCTGCCGCCGGAGTATCCCAGCGGGCCGACCTGTTGGCGGCGGTTGCGGCAGTGGGAGGAGCAAGGTGTGTGGCTCCAAGCCTGGCGTGCCATGCTGGCGGCGCTGCACCACCAGCAACTGCTGGACTGGGACGAGACGTTTCTGGACGGCAGTTTCGTATCGGCCAAAAAAGGGGCGCTGGAGTTGGCAAAACCAAGCGGGGCAAGGGCACGAAGTGGATGGTACTGGTCGATGGCCAGGGCATTCCACTGGGAGCGCAACTGGCGAGCGCTTCGCCGGCAGAGGTCACGCTCGCGGAAAGCACGCTCGCGCAAGTGAAAGTTCCTTGCTGGGGACGGGGACGGCCGCGCAGCAAGCCGCGGCGTGTGATCGCGGACCGGGCGTACGACTCCAATCCGCTGCGCGAGCGACTGCGCAGCGGCGAGGAATCGAACTGTTGGTGCCGCATCGCAGAAACCGGAAACGGTGGTGGAGACAGGATGGCCGCAAACTGCGCCGCTACAAAAAACGCTGGAAGGTGGAGCGCACGTTCGCCTGGCTGCAAAACTTTCGCCGCCTGCTCGTGCGCCAGGACCGCATCTTCAGCGTATATCAAGGCTTCTTTCATTTCGCTTGCTTACTCATCACCATGAGGTATTTATGAAACCAGTTCTAGTACCGTGACCGCGTGATAGTGTAGCCAAACTTCTGGCAGGCCTTCTGGCGAGTAAACTTCCATTCGATCCTGACCCGGTCGCGATTCACGCGGTGGCCCCAAGCCCGCGTTTCGTGCCGCAGAAAAGCGGTATCTCCGATGCGGCGTCGCCCCAGGCATTGCCGCGAGAACAAGCTGATGGCGATCTCCGCCTGGTTCAGCCAACTGCCGTGCTTGGGCGTGTAGTGCACCGTGAAGCGCTCCCACAGCCAACTCCCAGCCTCCTCGCCCAAGCGTTCCACCACCGCCTTCCGGGTATGCGAACTCAGGTTGTCCAGCACCAAGTGGATGGTGTCGGCTGCCGGGTATCTCTCGGCAATCTCCAGCAGGTAATCGGCAAACTCCGGCGACGAACGGTTCGCCGTCACCTTGGGAAAATGCCGTCCCGCCTTGGGTTCGACTCCGCAGAACACGTTGGCGGTTCCACAACGCTCATATTCCCCATCCCGCCGCGCCACCCGTCCCGGCTTCATCCCTAGCGCAGGCCGCACTTCCCGATGCAACACCACCGGCTTCTCGTCCACGCACACCACCGGCTCCTGTTCCGACAACGGCTTTTCGTACACCGCCAGCACGTCTTCCATGCGCCGGATGTACTCCTCATCCAGTGTTCCCACGCACCACATTTTTTTCCCGCCACGGCTTCAGGTCGTGGTTTTCCAGCAAAATCCGCACCGTCTCCCGGCTCACCCGTGGTACCAGCTTGCGCTTCACGGCTTCTTCCGCCAGCAAACGCACCGTCCACCGCGCCCGCCCCTCCGGCGGCGGACCGCACACCAGAGCCACAATGCGTTGCCGTTGCGGACCATCCAACAGCGCCGCTTTCCCCGGACGCGCGCGCTCGTACAAAGCCCGTTCCAACCCGCCCTGCTGATAGCGCTGGCTGGTCAGCCACACCGTCTTCGGCGTCAAGCCCACGTTGGCCGCCACCTTGCGGATGGCCTGCCCCTCCGCCAGTTGCCGCAGCGCCAAGGCCCGCTGCACCGTCCGCACCGGCTGCAACCCGCTCCGCAATAACTGCTGCAATTCCTGCCGCTCCTGCTTGGACAAGCGAACCCGAAATCCGCTTCGTTCCCTCATGTCCCAGATCTAAACTCGAATCTGCCCCCTGCCAAGTGCCCACATGTATTACTCGTTACGTTGTCACGGCACTAGCGGCATCGCAGCGAGAGTCGCAACGTTGGGTTTTACTGGTTCTTTCGGTCTGAGCGTTGCAGATTTCAATCAACATTAGGACGCGCCGAGGTTCGACCTTGGAATTATGAGCACTACTTGTGGCCCAGCGGATCTCGGCAGCGCCATCGGAGTTGAAAATGGACCACATGACACATCGAGATTACACAGAAGCTCCCGACCCACATGCTGGTCAGAACATGTCCGAGGCCCACGCGAGTCACGACCGTCACGCTGGACACTCCGTCGCCAGGTTTCGTGTCAAGTTTTGGTTGAGCTTCGCTCTCACAATTCCAGTGGTCTTCTGGTCGACCGATGTCCAACACTGGCTTGGGTACAGAGCACCTTCCTTTCCCGGCTCGAACTTAATCGCCCCAATCCTCGGAACGGTGGTCTTCGTGCCGATAACGTTGTCGCCATTCCTGTCGCAGCAGGCCTCCTCGTCCGATGGGGACTCGATCTGCCCATGAGCGTCGGTGCGGTCGCAATGAGCCTCTCCACCATCATCGTGGCTGCGAATGCACAGTTGCTTCGCCGGCTGAAACTGCAGCGCGCGGCCCCCTAAAAAAGAGAAATCTGTCCGGGATAACATCCCAGACAAACGAACGAAGAATGCTCGCTCTAGAGTTCCGGCCGAACCTGCGCACACCCGAGCTTGGCCTACTCGAGTGTGACACAATGCTAGTCAGCGGCGTCAGCACTGCAAATTCCAGCGCAAGATACTTTCCGGCGTATCCAACGGATTCAAACAATCACAGCTGTTGGATGACTCACTCTCCCTTGACTCTCTATATAGGTTTAGGGTTTAAGCTCATTTTGTGCAAATCGGCGAGCTTGCAAAGCGGGCTGGCGTGACCGTTCAGACTGTTCGGTTCTACGAGCGACTCGGCCTATTGCCCGAGCCACAGCGCAAGGACTCTGGGTACCGTGTATATTCAGGGCCTGACCTGAAGCGACTACTGTTCGTACGACAAGCCAAGTCAGTGGTCTTCTCCCTGGAAGAGATTCGCAACATCCTGCGGATGCGTGAGCGCGGGCATTGCCCTTGTGGTGAAGTGGTCAACACTGCCGAGCGGCACCTGCGGGCTGTCGAGGAGCAGATACGCCAGTTATCGAAGTTCCGAGATGGTCTGAGCCGAGCAGTGAAGCAATGGAAAAAATCCGGTAGGCCGACGCTTTCGGCAGATGCTTTCTGCGTGTTGATTGAGCGCACGGTGGAATCAGGAAGGCCCGCCAGCAGCCGACGACATCCCGCAAAAGACGCTTGACTCTATACGCGGGTAGAGGGCTTAACCTGAATTCGATGAAAGGAGAACTGCCTATGAAGAAATGGTGTGCACTCGCTGCGGTAGTCCTTGCGGCTGTCGGAGCGAAGGCAGCTACGCTATTTGCAGCGGTCAACATCGCAGGTCGTTGCCCGTTCTGTCATCACTAGTCACTGGCCCGCGTTGCACAAGCTTGTCAGTTTGAGTGACGCGGGCTTTCTGCTCCACTCATTGTGCGAAAACCGTGGTTGAACGCTGTCATTTCTCAGGCAAGGGGCGAACGCAAGGCTCTGAATGTCAAGACTGCCAGGTGAACCTTGGCTAAACCGTTGATTCCGCGAGAGAAGCATGGCTGCTTGGGGTGGAACGAGCCAGCCCCAAACGACCCTCCCGTAACCTGTAACTTTCCTGGTGGTATTGCGTCTAATGTGTGGTCGAACCTATACTTTCTTAAGGCTATGAAGCCAGTTGGCAAAGTCGGCGTTTCAGTGCTGTCGCTTGTTCTGCTTGCGACGCCGATTATGGCATGCGTCATGCCCGCAGCCGCTATGACTGCCGCAGAGCGTGACTGTTGCAAACGCATGGCGCAGGAATGTGGAAAGAAAGGAAGGGCCAAGTCTCATTCCTGCTGTCAGACCACGACAGCCCCGGATCATCTGCCTGCAATCAAGAGTTCGTTGGATATCAGTTCAAAGCATCTGGCGCTGATTCTTGTACACGCGCTACGGCCGATTTCGACAGTCGCAACCATGCCGGAATCTGGTTCATCCCCCTGGGCAGCTGACATCCACTCGCCGCCCGTCTCACCTCCGGTCACTATTTCTGTTCTTAGAATCTGATCGTCTTTTCTCTTAGCTGCTAACGCACTCGTGCGTCTGCACGCTCGTGCGTTTACAAACTCGTGTTTGTGATGCGGAGGAAAGATGCAATCCATGGATTTGTTCCGAAGTCTCTTCGGATGCACTTGTATTTCAGTGACTAGCGCAGCTCTGCTCGTTGGGACGATACTGCTCCCCGTCAACGGAGCAGCTCAACAGACAGGAAGTTCGCAGCAGTCGGCCTCGACTCCTGAATCTCCCGGCATGGCTGAGCACTCGGGAACGCCGACGTCCCTGCATGAGTTGGTCCAGGAGGCGGAGCAGAAGAATCCCCAGATTGCGGCCTCGTTTCACGCCTGGCAGGCCTCACGAAATGTTCCCAAGCAGGTCTCCGCGCTACCTGAGACACAACTCTCGGTGCAGCACTTCAGTGTGGGCAGCCCGCGCCCTTTCGCGGGCTACAGCAACAGCGATTTCGCATACATCGGGTTCGGTGCGTCGCAGGACATCCCCTACCCAGGTAAACGGCAGTTGCGCGCTCGTGTCGCCGAACACGAATCGGACTCCATGGAAGCGCAGACCGATTCAGTCCGCAGAACGGTGGTGGGAAATCTCAAGATGGTCTATTTTCGCCTGGCCTATATTCAGCAAACCCTCGGCGTTCTGCAGAAAAGTGACGAGCTACTGAATCAGGTACAGGAGGCGACCGAGGCACGCTACCGCGTGGGCCAGGGCAATCAGCAGGATGTGCTGAAAGCTCAGCTGCAGCACACGAAGATTCTTCAAGAGATCGCACACCACAATCAGGAAGAAGGACTGCTTGAAGCTCAGATCAAGCAGCTCTTGGGCCGTCCTCAGGAGTCCCCGGACATCGTTGCCGAGACCCTCACGGTGCGAGCTCTTCCGTACACCGCAGCCGAACTCCTGCAGCGAGCTCGCGAGCAGAATCCCGATGTGCGCTCGAAAGCGGCCTCCATCCGGCAGCAGGAAACCCAGGTCGAGTTGGCCCACAAGAATTCCCGTCCAGACTTCAATGTGCAGTACACCTACCAGCACACCGCGAGCCAATTCCGCGATTACTACATGGCGACGTTTGGTATCCGGCTGCCCAATCGCGGACGCCAGCGTGCCGAGTTAGCGGAAGCACAGGAGAACCAGGAGGGCGCGCGGCGAGAGCTGGACACTGAATCGCAGCGCGTTCTGTCGGAAGTCCAGCAGCAATATGTGCGCGCAAAAACTTCGGAAGAGCGACTCACAATTTATAGCGACGGTCTAGTCCCGCAATCGGAAGCTACTTTTCGCTCCGCCCTGTCTGCTTATCAATCGAATCGGCAAGACTTCGAGACTTTGCTTTCCGGGTTCCTCGATGTTCTGAACCTCGATTTGGAATATCGAAGTGAGCTGGTCGAGCACGAATCGGCGCTGGCTGAACTGGAGCGCCTTACGGGGGTGGATGTGCCATGAACGAGCGCAACTTCATAGCGAATGCAAATGAGGGATCAGACATGCTCCGTACAGAACACAACAATTATCGCCGGGCGTTTTGGATTGCGGTGACCACAACCGTTGTGCTCGTGATTGTGGCGTCCGTCCTGTGGTGGCGTTTAAGTCATGCCGGACCTTCGCCGCAGTCTGGCAACAGTTCCACAGACGAGTCAATGGAGGCGATGTCACACACTGCGTCGGCAAACGCCTCAGGTTCCGAGCCAGGATCGGCAGGCGACCCTCAGGCCGGCAATATGCAAGAGACGCCGCTTGTCCCAATCCAGCTCACGCCCCAGCGGATGCAGAGCATCGGCATTGTGCTGGGGAAGGTTGAATTCAAGCCGGTTAACACTGAGCTTCGTTTCTACGGCAATGTGCAAGTCGATGAGCGGCGTCAGGCCTATGTGCAAACCCGCTTCGCCGGATGGATTCGCAAAGTCTATGCCGACGCCACGGGAAATTTTATTGGCAAGGGCCAGCCGCTATTTACGATCTACAGCCCTGACCTGGTGACGACCGAGCAGGAATACTTGTTGGCGAAGAAAAACTCAGAGTCCTTGCAGCAAAGCAAAGTGAGCGGAGTGGCTTCGGGCGCGTCTTCTCTCTTCGGCGCTGCCAAAGAGAGATTGCTGCAATGGGAAGTGGCTCCCGCTGAAATCGAGAAGCTCGATCAGACGGGCAAGGTCATCACGGATCTCACCATCCATTCTCCGGTCTCGGGCTACATCACACAGAAAAATGCGCTGCCCAATATGTATGTCCAGCCCGAAACCATGCTGTACACCGTGGCTGACCTTTCCGACGTTTGGGTACTTGCCCAGGTGTTCCAAAGCGACGCAGGGAAAATCAAACCGGGTGATCCCGCGGAGGTCACGGTTGATGCATATCCCGGACGAGTCTTCAACGGCCGCGTGGATTACATCCTCCCACAGCTGGACATGAACACGCGCACGCTGCCGGTGCGGTTGGTGTTCGCGAATCCTGGTCTGAAGTTGAGGCCCGGAATGTATGTGAATGTTCGCGCGAAGCTGCCGATGGGACGGCAGTTGGTCGTCCCGGCCAGTGCAGCTTTTCATTCGGGGACCAAGAGCTTGGTATTCGTTTATGGCGGCGAAGGCAACATCGAACCGCGCGAAGTCGAATTGGGGCCTCAAGTCGGCGCTGAACTGGTGGTCACGAAAGGCATAAAGGCACAAGAACAAATCGTCACTTCGGCAAACTTTCTGATTGATTCCGAAGCGCAATTACAGGCGGCTGCGGGCGCGTTTATTCCTCCGCCTCCCGGTGCTGGTCAGGCGGCTTCGATGAATGCTCCAGCACAACAGCAAGCGAAGGTGGAGCTGACGACTGATCCCGAGCCTCCGCACAAGGGGAGCAACATCGTTCGCGTGAAGCTCACGGGCCAGGATGGACAGCCAATCGCAGGCGCAAACGTGACCGTGACCTTCTTCATGGCCGCAATGCCGGCGATGGGAATGGGCTCAATGAAAACCGTCATTGATGCCAGCGACAAGGGTGGGGGGATGTATGAAGGCAAAGGCGATCTCGGCTCTGGCGGCACTTGGCAGGTCACCGTCAGGGCGCAACAGAACGGACAGACGATTGCCAACAAGCAGCTCACGCTCAATGCCACAGGAGGTATGTAATCGTGATCTCCCGAATCATCGAGTGGTGCGCACACAATCGATTCCTCGTCTTCACCGCGGTGCTTCTGCTCACGCTGACTGGAATCTGGTCCATGGGCCACATTCCGCTGGACGCCCTGCCTGACATTTCAGATGTGCAGGTGATCATTCACACCAATTGGGAAGGCGAACCGCCCAACATCATCGAAGATCAAGTCACCTACCCGATCGTCACTGCTTTGCTGGCCGCGCCGCGGGTGAAAGCGGTACGCGCGCAGACCATGTTCAATGACTCCTACGTCTTCGTGGTGTTCGAAGACGGGACCGATATCTATTGGGCCCGTTCTCGGGTTGTGGAGTATCTGCAGACGATTGCCGGCCGACTTCCTGCAAATGTTCATCCTGCCATCGGTCCCGATGCGACGGGTGCCGGTTGGGTCTATGAATATGTGCTCGTCGATCATAGTCACAAGCAGAGCCTGGCCGACCTCCGAAGCATTCAGGATTGGCACCTGCGTTATCAGCTGGCAACCGTTCCGGGTGTGGCCGAAGTGGCGAGCATCGGTGGGTTCGTGCGGCAGTACCAGGTCAATGTCGACCCCAACAAATTGCTGGCGTACGGCATTCCGCTATCGACAGTTATCGACCGTGTGAAGTCGAGCACGAATGAGGTCGGTGGCCGCGTACTCGAACTGAGCGGTACGCGATACATGATTCGCGGGCTGGGCTATCTCAAGTCGCTCGATGACCTGGCGAATGTGCCGGTGATGGCGAAGAACGGGACGCCAGTACTCATCAAGGATCTGGGCACGGTTTCCTTCGGCCCAGACATGCGGGAAGGTGTCGCGGAGTGGAACGGCGAAGGCGAGACGGTGGGCGGCATTGTGGTCATGCGGTATGGGCTGAATGCTCTCAACGTGATCGATGGTGTCAAGAAGAAGCTGGCTGAGATCAAAGGATCACTGCCGCCGGGAGTCGAGATCGTCTCCGGCTATGACCGCGGGGGACTGATCAGCGAATCGATAAACACTTTGAAACATAGCCTGATTGAGGAAGCGATCATCGTTTCCCTGGTCATTATCGTGTTCTTGTTTCACTTCCGCTCAGCGCTGATCCCGATTCTCACCTTGCCGATCGCGCTCGCGATCTCTTTCATTCCCATGTACTACCTGAACGTCAGCTCCAACATCATGTCGCTGGGCGGACTGGCATTGGCGATTGGCGTTTTGGTGGACGCCGCCATCGTCATGGTGGAAAACGGATACCGGCATCTTTCCGAGCGCCCGGCATCAGGTGGAGAAGCATTCGGGGAGATGAATTCCTCGAATGGACCAGTCCCCCACACAGAGACAGACGCGAGCGCAGGTAAATCCGCGAAGAAGGCCGTTGAACGAGAGCGGGTGCGCATTCTCATCGACGCCGCCAAGCAGGTGGGCCCCGCGCTGTTCTTTTCTCTCCTCATAATTGTGGCCTCGTTCCTCCCGGTGTTCCTGCTGGAAGCACAGGAAGGACGCATGTTCCGTCCGCTGGCATGGACGAAAACCCTGGCCGTTGGCTTCTCGTCCTTGCTGGCCATCACCTTGGTTCCCATCCTGATGGTCATTTTTATTCGCGGGAAGCTGCGACCCGAATCGGACAATCCGATTTCAAGAGTTACGCAGGCACTCTATTTGCCGGTCTTACGACTCTGCCTGAAATACCGCAAGACGACGTTGTTGCTCAATCTAGCATTCCTCGTGGTGACGTTTCCCTTGATGTTCAGAATGGGCAGTCAGTTTATGCCGCCCTTGTTTGAAGGCTCATCGCTGTACATGCCCACGGCACTTCCCGGTATTTCGATCACGCAAGCTTCGCAGCTCTTGCAGGAGCAGGACCGGATTCTGCGGTCTTTTCCGGAAGTTGAGACCGTGTTCGGTGCGGTCGGCCGATCCGACAGTGCTACCGATAATGCTCCCCTCGATATGTACGACACGACGGTCATGCTCAAGCCGCGCGAAAAGTGGCGGCCGGGGATGACCTACGAAAAGCTCATTCGCGAGATGGACGAGAAGCTCCAGTTTCCGGGGCTGACGAACACTTGGACCATGCCAGTGCAAAACCGCCTCGACATGGCGCTGACCGGGATCAAGACACCGGTTGGCATGAAGCTTCAGGGCACGAACCTGGAACAGATCCAGCAACTCGGCGCACAGATCCAGCAGATCTTGTCGGGGTTACCGCAGGTGCGTTCGGTTTTTGCGGAGCGGGTTTCGCAGGGCTTTTACATCAATGTGGAGGTTAATCGTCCAGAAGCGGCGAAATACGGTTTGACCATTGCCGACGTACAACAGGCCGTGGAATCGGGCATTGGAGGTATGAACGTTGCCGAAAACATCGAAGGACGCCGACGTTACCCGATCAATGTGCGTTACCAGCGCGACTTCCGTGACAACGTGGGGGAGCTCAGCAGAGTGCTGATTGCTACACCTTCCGGCGCACAGATACCGATCGCTGAAGTGGCCAAGATTTCGTTTTCACGCGGACCGGCGATGATCCGCGATGAAGATGGCCAGCTCACGGGATATGTCTACATTGATCTCAACACCACCGACTACGGTGGTTTCGTAGACCAGGCCAGCAACATGCTTCGCCAAAAGTTGCAATTGCCCGCGGGATACACCTATCAGTGGTCGGGCGAATATGAATTCCAGCTTCGGGCGAAGCAACGGATGAAAATCATTTTGCCCGTCGTGTTCTTCGTGATCTTCCTGCTCCTGTACATGGTTTTCCACTCCTTCACTGAGGCCATGGTCCTTATGTTTCCCACGTTCTATGCCATGACCGGCGGGCTGATTTTGCAGTGGCTCCTGGGCTACAACTTCAGCGTGGCCGTGTGGGTCGGGTATATCGCGCTGTTTGGCATCGCGGTGGAGACGGGCGTCGTGATGGTCGTGTATCTGCACGAAGCGCTCGACAAGCGCATTGCTTCAGGCCGCCCGCTTACAGACGCTGATATTCACGAGGCCGCCATCGAGGGCGCTGTGCAGCGACTGCGGCCAAAGCTGATGACGGTCTGTGCTGTTCTCGCCAGCCTGATTCCGATTCTATGGGCGAGTGGTATCGGCTCTGACGTGATGAAGCCGATTGCCGCTCCCATGGTCGGCGGAATGATTACGTCAACGATTCACGTACTGATTCTGGTTCCGGTTTTCTTCGTGTTGCTGAAGGAACGAGATCTGCGGCGTGGCACGTTGCGGCCGGAACCGGCCGAGTAACGGAGGTCAAGGGAAATCCGATGCGGATCAGAGAGCCAAAGCTGTTCGGCTGCAGGCTTAAGAGTTTTGAAGTAGTGGGTAGGCAACCAAATAACCGTAGTCCGGTAGCACTGGAGAGTGAGGATTTGCATTTCGATCCAACTCTGGATGAAGTGTTTCCCTAAGCGACTCCGGTACAAAAAGCTTTCGTGACGGCTCGGGCCTCAGTGACTCCTAGTTGTTTGGTCGTCAAGCTGCGACGCTCGCACCGATGAAGCCTCTCACGAGAGTCCGGCGGGACGGGAACCCTTTTCTTAGATGTCCCCGATCGTGAGCTCGTGCAGCATGTCTTCGACGACCTGACTCACCATGCGCAGTGGTTGGTAACCGGGGACGCTTCCCGTGTGCTGCCGGCGTTCGTTGTGAAGACCGCTCCGCCGCATTCCCCCGCTCGCCTTGATCACGTCGAATACGGAAATCTGCTGCGGATTGCGAGCGAGTGTATATCCGCCCTTAATCCCGTGGTGCGACAGCAACAGGCCAGCTGTGGCAAGCCGCTGGAGGATCTTGGCCAATGCTTCATGGGGCAGTCCATAGCATTCCGCCAAATCATGGGCGCTGAACGAACCCTCGCCAGCGTGCTCCGCCAAGTGCTTCGCAGCGATGAGACCGTAACATGCTCTCCGAGTCAGCAACATAGCGAAACCCGCTGGCCTGACCATTGAGACCGGCACGCCGACGGGACCGCCCAGCACCCTCCTTGCGGGACGGTTGCCGGACCTTGTCAGCCGTGCTATCGGTGCCGTACAATTAAAGTGTACCAAAATAGTCCTAGTTTGAATCTGCTCCTGTGGGGCAGGCGTGGAGAGTTCTTAGGGCGAGGCGTCAACGATGATTCGGCTGGGCAAACTGACGGACTACGGGTTGGTCCTGATGACTCACATAGCGCAGAACCACGATCGGTTGCTGCACACAGCGCGCGACCTGGCTGGAGAGTCACGGCTGCCGCTGCCAACAGTGAGCAAGCTGCTGAAGGAGCTTCTGCAGGGTGGGTTACTGGTTTCGCATCGTGGCATCAAAGGCGGATACACCCTGGCCAGGGCACCGCTAGAGATCTCCGTGGCTGAAATCATTGCTGTACTCGAGGGTCCAATCGCGCTCACTGAATGCAGCACCGACATCTCCGGGCTGTGCGACCTGGAGCCGTGCTGTCCTATCAAGAACAATCAGCGGGTCATCAGCCAGGCGGTGCGAGGGGCCCTGGATAATGTGATGCTTTCTGATCTGATTCAACCCTTGCATCTGACCACCATCAGGAATGCCAGCGGAGCTCTGGTGCCCGCTATAGGTTTTCTATCCGGGAGAATGCAATGAGCACCAACGTGAACACCATCCAGGATCTTGCCGGCCGGGAGTACAAGTGGGGCTTCGTTACCGAAGTGGAGGAAGAACGGGTCCCCAAGGGGTTGAACGAAGACATCATTCGTGTGATCTCGGCCAAGAAGAATGAACCGGAGTTCATGCTCCAGTGGAGGCTGAAGGCATATCACCACTGGGCGTCGCTGGAGACGGCACAAGCGGAACCGAAGTGGGCCAATGTCAAGTACGGGCCGATCGACTACCAGGAGATCGTTTATTACTCTGCGCCCAAACAGAAACCCGGCCTCACGAGCCTGGAGGAACTGGATCCCGAGATCCTGCGCACCTACGAGAAACTGGGCATTCCGCTCGAGGAGCAGAAGCACCTCGCGGGTGTGGCGGTGGATGCAGTGTTCGACAGCGTCTCCGTGGCTACTACGTTCAAGGAGAAGCTGGCTGATCTGGGAATTGTCTTCTGCTCCTTCTCGGAAGCGGTGCAGAAGCATCCGGAGCTGGTGCAGAAGTACCTTGGCTCAGTGGTGCCTTATACCGACAACTTCTTCGCCGCCCTGAACGCGGCCGTGTTCACTGACGGATCTTTCGTCTATGTGCCAAAGGGAGTTCGCTGCCCGATGGAACTTTCCACCTACTTCCGCATTAACGCGGCGAACACAGGCCAGTTCGAGCGCACGCTGATCGTCGCTGACGAGGGCTCCTACGTCAGTTACCTCGAAGGCTGCACGGCACCCATCCGCGACGAAAACCAGTTGCACGCCGCTGTGGTCGAGTTGATCGCGCTCGACAACGCGCAGATCAAGTACTCTACCGTGCAGAACTGGTACCCGGGCGACAAAGAAGGCAAAGGCGGGATCTACAACTTCGTGACCAAGCGGGGCAAGTGCCTGGGCGTGAACTCGAAGATCTCCTGGACACAAGTGGAGACCGGCTCCGCCATTACCTGGAAGTATCCGAGCTGCATCCTGCAGGGTGAGAACTCGGTGGGCGAGTTCTACTCGGTTGCCCTCACCAATAATTACCAGCAGGCCGACACTGGCACCAAGATGATCCACATCGGCAAGAACACGCGCAGTACCATCGTCGCCAAGGGCATCTCTGCCGGCCACGGCCAGAACACCTATCGAGGCCAGGTGAAAATCATGAAGGGCGCCACCGGGGCGCGCAACTACACGCAGTGCGACTCGCTTCTGATTGGCGACAAGTGCGGCGCCCATACGTTCCCGTACATCGAGGTGAGGAACTCGACCGCCCGCATGGAACACGAGGCTTCCACCTCGAAGATCGGCGAGAATCAGCTCTTCTACCTGCGGCAGCGGGGGCTGAAGGCGGAAGATGCCGTCTCCATGATCGTGAATGGCTTCTGCAAGCGTGTGTTCCGCGAGCTGCCCATGGAATTCGCGGTGGAGGCGCAGAAACTGCTGGGCGTGAGCCTGGAAGGCAGCATCGGGTAAGGCGGAGATCCTGCAAGTAGAAACGACGCAACCAATGAGAGGAACGGGAATGAGCCTGCTGGAAATCAGGAATTTGCACGTCAAAGTGGATAGCCACGAAATCCTCAAGGGCATTGACCTGAGGGTGAACGCCGGTGAAGTGCACTCCATCATGGGCCCGAACGGCTCAGGCAAGAGCACACTGGCGCAGGTGCTGGCCCGCCGCGAGACCTACGCGGTCACCTCGGGCGAGGTGTCTTACAACGGAAAGGACCTCCTGGCCATGAAACCGGAGGAGGCCGCCTGTGAAGGCATCTTCATGGCATTCCAATATCCGGTAGAGATTCCCGGCATCAGCAACGCGTACTTCCTCCGGTCGGCGCTCAATGCCATCCACAAGTACCGCGGGCTGGATGAGATCGATGCCATCGATTTCCTGCCCCTGTTCCGAGAGAAACTGAAGCTGCTGGACATGGACGAGAAGCTGATGAACCGCTCCGTGAACGAAGGCTTCTCCGGCGGCGAGAAAAAGCGCAACGAGATCCTGCAGATGGCGGTGTTGGAGCCGATGCTCGCCATCCTGGACGAGACCGATTCTGGCCTGGACATTGACGCGCTGAAGATCGTGGCCCAAGGCGTCGATGCCATGCGCAACCCGGAGCGCGCCATCATCGTGGTAACTCACTACCAGCGCCTGCTGAACTACATCGTCCCTGACTTCGTCCACGTGCTGGTGGATGGACGCATCGTGCGTTCGGGCGGCCCGGAACTGGCGCTGGAACTGGAAGAGAAGGGCTATGGCGCGATGGAAGCCGAGGCGCGGCATGCTACACCCGCCTAATGAAAACGAGGGAAGAACAACGTGATCACGGCAACTCAGCAGTTGGAAAATTACCTGGAAAGCTTCAGCGAGTTCGAGAAGCTTGCCGCCGGCCATGCCCTGCCATGGTTGCGGAGACTGCGCCGTGATGCGTTTGCCCGCTTTTGCGAAGTCGGGTTCCCAACCACTCACGACGAAGATTGGCGGTTCACCAACGTCTCTGCCATCGCGCAAACTACCTTCCGGCTCACGCGGAACGGCCGCGCCCGGCTGTCGCAACAGGAACTGGAACCGTACCGGATTCCGGGCGTTGCCTGTCAACTCGTATTCGTGAACGGGCGTTTTGCGCGCGAGCTCTCGTTGCTGGGCAAACTGCCCGATGGGGTGAAGGTCAACAATCTTGCCGGGGAGATTTCCAGCAATCCCGCGATTGAACCGCACCTCGGCCGCTACCTTGATGTCCGCCGCGATGCCTTCTGTGCCCTGAACACCGCTTTCGTGGAAGACGGAGCGTATGTACACATCCGACGAGGCACGCTAGTGGAGGAGCCCATATGCCTGCTGTTTGTCTCGACCGGGGACGATGCCCCATCCATGAGCCATCCGCGCAACCTCATTGTGGCGGAGGAAAACAGCCAGGCTACGTTCGTCGAGGACTATGTGTCGCTCGACGGCGGCGCGGTGTTTTGCAACACGGTCACGGAGCTGGTCGCTGGCGACCACACAGTGCTTTCGCACTACATGATTGAGCGCGAGCACAAGGAGGCTTTCAACATCTCCACGCTGAGGATCCAGCAGGGAAGAAGCGCCAATGTCGTGTCGCACTCGGTGCTAATGGGCGGGGCGCTGGTGCGCAACAACGTGCACCCGGTGCTGGCAGGCGAAGGGGGAGAGTGTGTGATTAACGGCCTCTTCATCGGCAATGGCCACCAACACCTGGACAACTACATGCTGGTAGAGCATGCCAGCCCGCACTGCGGCAGTCGGCAGTTCTACAACGGGATCCTCGATGGCCACGCCCACGGCGTTTTTCATGGCCGGATCATCGTGCGCAAGGACGCGCAGAAAACCGATGCCAAGCAGACCAACCGCAACCTGCTGCTGTCCGATGACGCGCAAATCGACACCAAGCCGCAACTGGAGATTTACGCCGACGACGTGAAGTGCACCCACGGGGCCACCATCGGCCAGATCGAGGGGGACGCCCTGTTCTACCTGCGCTCTCGCGGAATCGACGAGGTGTCCGCGCGCAGGCTCTTACTCTTCGCCTTTGCCACCGAGTGCCTCGACCGCATGAAGCAGGGACCCGTCCGGAAACACGTAGAAGGGCTCATCAACCGCTGTCTGCTCCAGATGGCCGACTCTGCGCCTGGTGCGTCGGGAGGGAACCGTCCCCAGGACTGCGGAAGAAATTGGGAGGAAATCGGATGACCACCGCCGCCAAGAGATTGCCCAGAGCGTCCTGTCCGCCGGACGTGCGCGACGCCGATGCGGAGTTCGATGTGCAGAAGGTCCGCCGTGACTTTCCTATCCTCCGGCAGAGGGTGCGCGGCAGGGCGCTGGTTTACCTGGACAATGCAGCAACGTCCCAAAAGCCGCAGGTGGTCATTGATGCGATCCGTCGGTACTACGAGCGGGACAACGCCAACATCCATCGTGGCGTGCATTTCCTTTCCGAACATGCGACGGAAGAGTACGAAGGGGCGCGCGGGAAGGTGCAATCGTTCTTCAACGCCGCCGGTGCGAGCGAGATCATCTTTGTTCGCGGCGCCACGGAAGCCATCAACCTCGTGGCGCAGACCTACGGCCGCACTCACGTTCACGCCGGCGACGAAGTGCTCATCACCGCCATGGAGCATCACTCCAACATCGTGCCCTGGCAGATCCTGTGCGAAGAGAAGGGCGCAAGGCTGCGGGTTGCGCCAATCAGCGACAGCGGCGAGCTGCTGCTCCAGGAGTTTGAGAAGCTGTTGGGACCACGAACCAAGATCGTTGCCGTAACGCACGTTTCCAACGCGCTTGGCACCATCAATCCTGTCCAGCTGATGATCGAAATGGCACATCGCGGGAACATCCCGGTGCTAGTCGATGGAGCCCAGGCCGTGCCTCACTTCAAAGTGGACGTCCAGGCTCTGGATTGCGATTTCTACGTTTTCTCCGGTCACAAGGTGTACGGTCCGACCGGCATCGGCGTTCTGTATGGCAAATCGGCTCTGCTGGATGCCATGCCTCCGTACCAGGGCGGCGGCGACATGATCAGTTCCGTGACCTTCGAGAAAACGATTTACAACAAGCTGCCCTACAAATTTGAAGCCGGCACGCCCCATGTGGCGGGCGCCATCGGCCTGGGCGCAGGCATCGAGTATGTGAATGGCCTCGGGATGGACAACATAGCTTCCTATGAGCACGAGTTGCTGGCCTATGCCACTGAAGCCTTTTCCGTGATCCCCGGTATCCGTCTGATCGGCACCGCAAGAGAAAAGGCTGGTGTACTCTCGTTCCTGCTAGACAGCATCCACCCGCACGACATCGGGACCATCCTCGACCAGGAGGGAATTGCTATCCGAACCGGGCATCACTGCGCCCAGCCTGTAATGCAGCGCTTCGGCATCGCGGCTACAGCGCGCGCTTCATTCGCTCTCTACAACACCAGAGAAGAAGTCGATGCTCTGGTCGAGGGCATCCAGAAGGTACGGGAGGTGTTCGCCTGATGCCTGATCTGCGCGAGCTTTACCAGGAAGTTATCCTGGAGCACAGCAAGGCGCCTCGCAACTATCGTGAGCTGGCGACGGCCAGTCACAGGGCGGAGGGATACAACCCGCTTTGTGGTGACCACTTCACCGTTTACTTGGACCTGGAGGGCGACTCGATTTGCGACATCAGCTTCCAGGGCTCAGGATGTGCGATCTCCAAGGCCTCAGCGTCCATGATGACGCAAAGCGTAAAGGGTAAGACCAGGGCAGAAGCGGAAAGAGTCTTTGACCAGTTCCGCGAGCTGGTGACGGGCAAGTTGCTGGCGAACGGAAGTCAAGCCGAACTGGGCAAGCTGGCTGTTTTTTCCGGCGTCTCAGAGTTTCCCGTGCGGGTCAAGTGCGCCACCCTGGCCTGGCACGCATTACACGCTGCGATGCGAGGGAAACACGAAACCGTGTCGACGGAGTAGCACGCGACGCGCCGAAAAAGAACAGTTACGAGAGGAGTTCTATATGGGTGCGAGTGAACCGCTCACACTGAGCCGGGCTTGCGAAGTCATCGAGATCCCCAGTGGGATTCATGGCACCCTCCCGGCCGGTGCCGTCGTAAGGATCATGCAGTCCTTGGGGAGCGGCTACACGGTGGCCACCGATCGCGGCTACATGTACCGTGTCGATGCCAAGGATACGGATGCCCTGGGGTTCTCCAACACGTCGACGGCACAAGCACCTGAAGTCCAGGAGGGGGTCTTCAGCGATCAGATGGTCTGGGATCAGTTGAAGACCGTGTACGATCCGGAGATTCCGGTCAATATCGTGGATCTGGGACTGGTCTACTCGTGCGACATTGCACCCCTGGAGCAAGGCGGGAACAGGGTTCATATCAAGATGTCCATGACGGCTCCCGGTTGCGGTATGGGCAACGTGCTCAAAGCCGACGTGGAGAGCAAGCTCTCACGGTTGCCCAGTATCAAGGAGGTTCATGTTGAAGTCGTGTTCGATCCGCCATGGCATCCCGGCCTCATGTCGGACGCAGCTAAGCTCCAGCTTGGCTTCGACCTGGATTACGGCACCACGCAAGCCTCGCCACCGATCTATGGAGAAAGAAAGTGATCGTCCATAATTGGCCGAGAAGACCCTGGATTCCGGCGCAGGGCGAGAGACATTCGCCCACACGGTCACGAGCCCGTCGCGTCGCGGTTCGCGCTCACTTAAGCTGCTGGGCGTTCTGGTCTAGGGCGAGCGTAATTCACGCCCAGGGTGCGGTCTCTTAAAATGCTGCCATTCAGAGCTCGGATTGATTTCTCGGCCTCAGCGTCGTTTGTCATCTCTACGAATGCAAACCCGCGCGGCAGCCCAGTGTCGCGATCCACGATGATATGAACCTGCACCACCTGTCCGGAGGCTTCGAACAGCCGCCGAAGCTCCTCGTGCGTCACCTCAGAACCCAAGTTTCCAACAAAGAGGTCTTTCACGGCGTTTCCCCTATCGGTAACTGTTTAATTGTGGGCTGTTCTCGGGCGGCTGGGCAAGAGGACGAAGTTGCGAGACCAGCGAACCCCGGCTCCGGTTTTTCTCCGCCCTGGTCGCGCTCGCTACTGCCATCTGTACACGTCCTCTTCTCTCCCAGATCCGAAGCGTTGATCAAACAAGGCAGGTCTGTATGCGTCCAACGAGCGATTTTCTTGTGACGCTCGAACCGTCCGCGCCAGGCCCGGTATAGCGTCGCCAATATCAACGGCACGATGACCACCGCAAGAATTGTGTGCGAACCGAGAAGCGCCAAGTAAAGATCGCGCACGGCGCCGTGTCTGGGGAAGCGAGTGACACCGTGTTGAGCGTGGTACCAGATATAGCAGACGAGAAAAAGCGAGGAGGTTGCAAACGCCGAAAGCATGCAAACCTTATGAGCCTGGATTCTCTTACGACGAATGAAGAAATAGCCGAGAGTCAATAGGAGTGCACTGGTAGCGTTCAGAGTGGCATCGATGGCGGGGAACTCGGATAGAGGAAGCATGTTGTCACCGGTGAACAGGGTCAGCGCTGCGGGCGATGGCCACCCCATAATGTTCGGTCGCAGGAGGTCGTGGGGCTTTGGCCAGCCCTCTTCGAAAGATTCTACGCAGAACCTCCAACTTCGCCTTTGTGGTCCTGCAAAGTCATCCCCGAGTCGTGTTGGCCAGCGGAGCGCTGCCATCCAAACGCGACCAGGATCATAGGAAACCAAGTGGCGTAGAAAAGAGACTACACTCTACGCCCTCTGGCTCTGGCCAGGAAAGAACCCGGCACAGGGGCTTACGTCGATGCCGAAGGACGTAGAATCGAGAACAGCCTTGAGCGCGCGTGCGGCACAAACGGACGGTCGGTGATCTGGCCTTCAAATTCGCGAGCCCAACGTCCTGGAACCCTTGTTCCACACGACGGGCAACAGCCACTTGAAGTCAGATGATAGCCCACGATGAGGTAGCCGTACCGCTCAATCAGCAGTTGTCGGCAGCTGGGACAACGTGTGTTCTCCAAGTCCCCAACCTCGCCCGGCAGATTCCCGGCATAGACGTAGCGCAAGCCTGATTTCCTCCCGATCTCCCCGGCGCGCATCAAGGTCTCCGCACCGGTGTTGTCCGGATCGGTCATTTTGTAGTCTTTGTGAAACGCCGTGGCGTGCCAGGGTATGTCCGTAGACACACTCGCTATGAATTCTGTTAGCCGCTGCAGTTCGTCATCAGAGTCATTGAAACCTGGAATCACAAGTGTGACAATTTCCAGCCAGAAGTCCATTTCATGCAGGCGGCGAATCGTGTCCAGGATGGGTTGCAACCGCCCGCCGAGTTGGTGATAGTGGCGGTCATCAAAGCTCTTCAGGTCGACTTTGTAGAGGTCAACCCAGGGTCGCAGGTACTCCAGCACCTGCGGGGTGCCGTTTCCGTTGGAGACAAAGGCCGTCAACAATCCTGCGGCACGGGCTTCCTTGAAAACCGCCACCGCCCATTCACTGGTTATCAACGGCTCATTGTAGGTGCTCACAAGGACCTTGGCGCCTTGATGAAGAGCTTGCTGCACCAGTTGCTTAGAGGTGGCTCCCAACGGGGAAACAACCGCGGTCGGGTCACGGAGCGCTTGGGATGTTACCCAATTCTGACAGTAGGCACAGTGCAGATCGCAGCCCAGCATTCCGAAGCTGTACGCCAATGCACCGGGACATGCGTGAAAGAACGGCTTCTTTTCGATAGGGTCGCACTGGACTACACCGGCGTAGCCCCAGGGAACGTACAGGGTCCCGCCTCGGTTGTAGCGAACCTTGCAGACGCCAGGTTGGCCCTCCGGGATGGGGCAGCAGTGACCACAGGCAAAACAGCGTACCCGGTTGCGGTCAAGTTTCTCGTAAAGCTCGCCCTCACGGACATTCTCGTAAACGATATCCCGCAACGTAGGCATACACCGCAGCCCAAGTGAGGCGTTTCCAGACCCCATTTTACTCAAAAGTGTACCGGTGAGGCGAACCGGAGCGCGCACTCGCGTCCGCCCCCGACGCCGGTCCAGACAATCGCACTCGATCAGTTGCGCGTTGGAAACAAGACCGAGACTGACCACCACCTGTGTCACCCAAGTCACCACTTCCGCACCGATGAAGGAAAATTCCTGCGGCTTTACCACTCTGTCTGCTTCTGTCGCCCACGCGCGTTTCTAACTACGTTGTGCCCAGCCGCGACCAGAGCTATGCTCTGTAGTGGCGGGCAGGGTGAGGGCGGCACAGGGTTTTTACCGTTTCCTCTGTCTTGGGTCCAACTGAAGCGCAACGGTGTCAGGCTGGCCACGGAACCTCCCCTGCCTACTCTCGTAGCTGGTTTCATCCTACCCAAGCCATAGGAGACCGGGAACCGGAAGTCTCGCCACTGACTCTTGCGCTCGACTGGCCTCGGCTCCTTGGAAGGAGGAGCCATGCGTGGTTCACGTGAGTCTCGCCTACCGAACGGTTTCAGGAAACTGCTCTTTCTAGACGCATTTCTCGCACTCTTCTGCCTGTTACCGGTGATCGCGCAAAAAGCGCAGGGGAACGACACGAGTGTTCCAAAATACGACCCGCATACGGAGACGAAGATGAAGGCGACGGTCGAGGAAGTGAAGCTGCCCCCGAAGGGAAGCGAGAAGGAGATTACCCACTTGCTGGTGAAAAATGGGACAGAAATCGTTGACGTGTATCTTTGCCCAAAGCTCTTTCTCGAGGAAATGGGCGTGAGCTTCAGCAAGGGAGATGAAATCGCTGTCACCGGGTCGAAGGTCAAGCAGGACGGAGCAGACCTCGTCCTTGCCCGAGAAGTGGTGAAGGGGAATGAGACGCTAGTGCTCCGAGACGATAAGGGCAACCCCGTGTGGAGCTGGCAACGCAAGAACTAGCAGTTTGCGGAAAAACGCGGTTCAAAGCGTTGGCGCAACGGGGATTGTGCCTCAACAATCGAACCGGCCAGGAGAAGCTGACCGTGTACCTACGTGCACCCGGTTATCTCACCTTTGTTTCCTGAACGTACAGTAACTTCCAGTCGTCACCGCGTCTGACCCAAACCTCGCCCCAAGCGCTTTTTCCATCGACAGGCTGCCCCGCAACGGTCCCACTGTATTCGCCCATATACGTCACCAGCACGCCATCTGCTCCAATCGGCTTTATGTTGAAGTCCTTGAGACTGTATTGGCTGAGGTTGAATTGATCGATCTCGGCAACTTCGGCTTGCTTGTCGCGAAAACCGCCCCCATCCTCTTCTACCTCCTCGAAGCCGTCGGCGAGGACAGCAGCGAAACCATTTTTGTTCTTGTTCTTGAAATCCTCCCAGACCTTTCGCACTTTCGCTTCCAGCGCGCCGGGCCCAGTTGCTACCCCCTGTGATGGGTGATCTATTTTGCTGGTAGTGGCTGAACCAACCGGTACCTTAGGAAAAAAGCTCGCCATGTCGTAGTAATCGGTAAAGCGCTTGATGCGGCCATTCTCGATCACGGCGATTGAAGCACCGCGCCCCGAAATTCGTTGGCGTACGACGGGCCCACTTGGGCTGTCGCCCGTGAACGTGCCTGTCCATGTCCACTCAGCGGCCACCAACGGGCTTGCGTCGACGACTGTGGTCAGGTGCCAATTGAGATCTGGTTCACCCTCGATCTCGGCACGCATAAAATCCTTGATTTGGGCGGGACCTTGACCACGGAATCCCTGCGCGATGTCTTCGTGAATCGCGTATGGGGAGAGCAGCGTGTCAAGTGCCGCGAAATCATGTCGGTTCCACGCCGACACGTATGCCTCAAGCACGGGCTTCCCTGACTGTGAGGTTTGTGTTTTTGTCTGCCCGGCAGACGCCGTCATAGGCGTCGCCTGCTTCCGCTGCTGCGCCGAAGCGCTTGCGAGCATGACTAAGCATGCGGCGGTAATAAGTGTCGCTCTCATACGGTGCTCCTCGACAAAAAGACACGGGAAACAGTAAAGGGACGACACCAGCAAAGTCAATGAAACCGTCGTGGTGGCTCATTGAGTTCAACAGCTGGCGATAATAGCCCTTTCGCACGACCTGCCAAGGCGATGGACTTCAAGCACGCTGACCAAGTACCAGAAAACTCTCTTGTTTCCACAGCACAAACTGATAAGAAGCTCATGCGTGGAAAAGACGAGCAGCAGTTGGATGTGTACAGTTATGTGAGCGCCGAGCAGCGAGTACCGCAGGATCATCCGCTGCGGCCGCTACGTATCCTGGCCGATGAGGCACTGCGGCAGTTGAAGCCCCGGTTCGACAAGCTGTACGCCAATACCGGGCGGCCGTCGATAGCACCAGAGAAGTTGTTGCGAGCGCTCCTGCTACAAGTTCTGTACTCGGTGCGCAGCGAACGGATGTTGATGGAGCAGTTGGATTACAACCTCCTATTCCGATAGTTTGTGGGACTGAACATGGACGACCCCATTTGGGATGTGACAGTGTTCACCAAAAACCGTGAGCGCCTGCTGGCCGGCGACCTTGCCGAAGCATTCTTCCAAGCTGTGCTCCAGCAGGCACGCCTCCATGATCTCCTCTCGGCTGAGCACTTCCCGGTGGATGGAACCCTGCTGGAGGCATGGGCAGGACAGAAAAGCTTCCGCCGCGTCGAGGACGACCACCAGTCGCTACCCACAATGTCCACAGCATTTGGCAGTCCGTTCAAGTCGATACGCTGCTCTGTTTGCTCTGAAGGAAGCGTGTGCTCTAATTCTAAGTGATGTCCGGACTACCGACTCAGATTCCCTGGAGACGTTTTGTCTGCGTCCTCCGCAAGCTGGGCTATAGTGCGCAGAAGCGGAAGGCAGGTTCTGGAATACTGTTCTTTAGTCCGAGGCGTAACCCGAGACTTGTTTCGTTACGGGAGCCCCATCCCGGACAAAACATGCGCCAACGAATGTTGCACGATTACCTTCGGAAGCTTCTCCTCACCCCAGATGACTTCATGCAGCTATTGGAAGACTACTAAATCGGACGCGCAAACGACAGCTCATGACCGTCTGGATCGCACATGTGGAAATACCGTTCGCCCCATGAGGCATCTCGCGGACTCTCCGGATGATGTCCCTTTTCCTTGAAGTACGCCCAGAACCCATCAACGTCGGAAACGTAGAAGATCAGCCGCCCCCATTGGGTAGCGGGGTTGCCGTGTTCTAGATTGAGGATCGGGTCCTTTCCGTCTTTCGTGCGGAGCGAGGAAAAATACCCATTTTCGTCCTCGTAGGTGACCTCCATGCCGAGCAGATCTCTATAGAACCGCACAGAGGCTGGCATACTGGCCACTCGAAGGGTAACTGCGGAAATCCCTTGGACATTCACGTTCACCTCCAGGCACCACCCGCTGCGCCACTATAGCTATATAAACATGCGGCGACTCACCACGCGGGTTAGCAAGCGGCAAAAAAGCGTACGGCTGAGATCTTCAGTGCCTCTTCGGTGTGACTGTCCGTAGTAGCGAGGGTAGAGAGATACCGATCCGGTGCATCAACGGAATTGTAGCTAGGCCTAGCACAACAGCATCCGTAGGCTTGTGCCAGCACAAAGACTGATTCAAGGTAGGGTTCGTTGCACTTTTTCTGATGTGTAGGGGCCTGGTGGAAACCTTCTCCCGATTGCGCGTGCGAGCGGTAAACGTTGGGGACATATCGCTGCGTTGCCTTCCAAACAGATTATTCGCCAAGACACGAAGGGTTCGGGCAGTAGCCCAGTCGGCATCCACTACGGCTCGGCCCGTTCGGCAAGCTCTTGTAGAAATGGACTCTTCTGGATATGCCGTGAGTGCGCCGAGACGTGCACGTAGGGAAAGCCCAGGAATTGTTTAGCGGAGACTTCCGTTATTTCCAAGCAATTAAGTTTCGACGGTTCCGCTTTCGCCAGCACTCGCTCGATTGCTCTCCGTATGGTTCTCTCTCCCCAACAACCCAAGGCGGTCGCCTGAATGCGGGCAGCCAGAAAAAAGAAGTTCCAGTCAGCTCGTCGGATGTCTCGATCAACGGCGTCGGCGTCGGAATTCTTGATTATTTCCCAGCTATGTGAATATAGTTCCGTTTCTACTCGCAAGGATTGGGGAATGATGGTGCCCGCTTTTATGGTGCCTGACAATCGCGTCTCCCTTTCCGTCGAAGATCCAGCGGTCAATGAAAAAAGCGTGAGCAAAAGAAAAGGCCTCGCCCTGCGACGAGGCTTCCGTAGTTTTCGCGCTGTTCTGATTAGACGTCGAACGACGACCCGCAGCCGCAGGTGCTCTTCACGTTCGGGTTCTCGAACTTGAAACCGGCACCCTCCAGCGTCTCGACGTAATCCACGCGGCAGCCGTTCAGGTACATGATCGAGGTGGCGTCCACGAACACTTTAAGGCCGTCCATATCGAACACTTTATCCATCATTCCCGCGCTGGTGTCGAACTGCAGGGAGTAGGAGAAGCCCGAGCACCCCCCTCCCACCACCCCCACGCGCAGGCCAGTCGGCGCGGGATTCTGTTGCGCCATGATTCCCTTTACCTTGGCAATGGCATTTGGGGTCAGGCTAATGGGCGCCGCTTTTACTTCCGGCGTCGTCGGGGTCGTCGGGGTAGCCGTTGTGGTCGACATATGTATCTCCTCGAGCCTACGAACGTAAATTATACTCCACGGTACCCATGGCAACGCCAGTGATGCCCAGCGTGTGATGCCCGGCGTGATTTCATTCTCCTCTCTTTCACTCCGTCCTGGCGAGGGCTGCCGGAGGATATAAGGGCGCACCTGATAGATCACCCGGCTCAGCCATCGGTGGACGAGACAGCGCAGATGTCTCCGATGATGTCAAATGCCCTTCCCGTCTTCAACGGAGAGCGCCGAAGCCTTGAACCGCGATGCGCCATCGAGATTCGAGGTCGGGGATTAGCTTTCGCCGACTTCCGACTTGCCAAGCAGCGAGGCGCTGCCGAGCCGCCTTACGAGATGCACCAAAGTCGTACGAATTTCATCTCATAAGCGTATGAGCGAGACAAATATTCTAGAGAAACCAAAGACCCCTCCAGTCAGTCTGCATTGGATTCCCGATCCTGCTGATGTTGATCGGCCTGGTCACATTGCGCGCGTTTTTCAGGTGGCCTGACGCAGCCGATTCCGCCGACCACGGGTTCGGCTGTCTTTCGTGGCATTCGGGTGGCCGTCAGCCTCCAACTCAAGGCCGAGTGAGCTCCGAGGCGTCATGCGGGCCAGACTTACAGTATCTGCACGGTCGAGCAGAAGCCGCGTTGACCTCACCTTGCAGCAGGACTTGCTACGCGCGCAGCGGTGCATGCATGAAGCAGCATGATCACATAGATCCCAATCATCCTCAGACTACGGCGGCGATCGACACAGAAGTGGAAGTACTGCGTGGGAAACACGGGCCACCGGCTTGTACTCCTGTGTTTGCTCGCGGATGGCCAAACCAGAGCGGTTGGTTCGGGAGTAAAAGTCTCGATATTCGTCGGGGTTACGGTTGATTATCCCCAGAACATGATCCGTGCTGCCCGCGCCGCGATCTAAAGTTCCGGTTCCTGTGTTGACTTCGGTTGTGGAATCTGTCCGTTTGAGTCGAGCACCACGATTTTCCCTTGGAGTTTCCCGTGCATGGGGCTGCAGACCTGCCAACACAAAAAGAGGAGTGTGTTCGGGTCTTTGGCAGTGAACTGCACCTCCCGCACTTCACCGGCGGGCACATCGATAGGACCTAGGTTCAGCGCAGGGATGGCAAAACTATGCAGGACGTCGGCGCTGGCGAGGCGCAGCACAACGGACTCGCCCTGCTTGACACGGATCTCGGGCGCGGGCGGAAAGTGCTTCCGCCAGTAGCTGATGCCGTTGACCGAATCTTCGGTCCAAACGCCGTCAGAGGCGAGAGCCGTAAGCGTAATGATGCGAGCTCCCTTGAAGTGGTGCGGCAGATAGACGTTTTTGTAACCGAATAGCGCCGCCGGCACCGACACCATGATTGCCAGCGTGACCACGAGCGCAATTGTTTCGCTTCTATTCATAATCAGATCCTTCTTTCTAACCGATAAAAAGCGCTAAGAACACGATCGTGACCGCGGTCAGGAGCACGGAAACCGGCGCCAGCACCCGCGTGGCGCGGATACGGTCACCAAAAATATCGAATGCCACCCGAAAGCCGCTGCGCAAAGACAGGAATAGTCCCCCAATTAGGATCGGCACCTGTAGATATGGAATCCACGCAGGCAACAGTGGATGCCAGTGAAAGTTGGCGGTGCCGAATAGGTTCATGCCCCATCCCAGCGGGTCCGACGCCACCGAGATGATGTAGGCGCCGTTGATCATTATCAAGGGCACGCTGAAGGCGATCCAGGCCAGCAATCCCAGAGGCACCAGCGTGTACGCCAGCCTTATGAAGAGATCGCGCGTGCTGTGGTCCGTTGCGCGCGCCGTCCACTTGCCAAGTTTCGTGACCAGGTAGAACAGACCAGGGAACACGACCAAGGCGGTCAACACGGTGGCGGATGCATATACGGCGAAGCCGCCCCAATTATGACTCTCACTGATATTGGCCCAGTTCTTGATTCGTCCCCAGGGGCCGAGCAGAACCACCGAGTAGGAAAGCGCCAGCACGAGCATGATGCAGGCCTTCCATACTTCGTCCAGGCCCTTCAGCTTATTGTCGCTGCCGAATGGCCGAGCGAGCAGACTTATGTTGTCATTGGGGCAGCACTTCACGCATTCCATGCACAGCCCGCAATAGTTGTTGCGATCGAGCTTGCCTATATACACACCCCATGGGCAGGCCCAGCCCTCCTCGCTGCCACGTAAACAAGACTTCGTTTTGCACTCTTTGCAGGCGCGTTCGCTCTTCGAGCGCAGCTCTATCATTGAGGTCATCGCATACAGGCTGAGAAAACCGCTGATAGGGCATACGTAATTGCAGAATGACCGCATCCGAAACACGTAGGCCAGAACAACCGCCAGCAGGATAAGGCCGGCGAACACGAGCACGCTGACGATCGGGCGCGTGACCAGCAGAGCGCTGAAGACGGCAAGAAACAGAAAGCCGAAGTTCTGCAGCCAGATGTTGCTGAGCTGACGCGGCCAGCGCTTGTTCAAACCAAAGAGCTTGTTGCGTGATCCGTTGGTGTTGCCGGTACGGACCTGCACCAAGGCGCGCCGTTGCAGCCAATCCCCGAAGAAAGGAAGCGGACACATGGTGCACCACACGCGTCCCGCGAACGGCACCAGGAACGTGATGAGAGCGAACCACCACAGAATCCACACGAACACGATGATGATGTTGTGGCTTCCGATGGGCGTGCCATACAGGCCGGCAATGATGAAAAAGTAGAACAACAGCAGGTTGGGAATGACTGCCCAAAACTGAAAGCTGCGCGCCCGGACCAAGCGCTTGAGCAACGGCACCTTCTCAAACAGATCCACGCGCCATTGTTTAGGGGCAATCGCGCATGGGGTACTCGGGGGCGGTTCTTGGACCATGGTGGCCATCAAAAGTCTCCAGAAAAGGTCGTACGATTGGGAGTCATTTCCCCTCCGGCCGCGCGAACCACAGCAGCGTGAATACCGTGGTCACAAGAGCGAGAAGAATGGAAACGGGAAACAACCGGTTCGGCGCCACGATCATTTCCCCCTGCATGAAGGGGTGCATGTAACCGCAGGTCGTGGAGCAGCGGTACCGGAACTTGCCTTCGCGATCGGCGACAAAGGTGATTTCGTCGACCGGGTGAAAATCTTCTCCCGTCGAGGGCCGCCGCACCCAGAAGCTGGGCATTTCCGGACGCGCCTTGCCGTCAAGGTCGTAACCTTCCAGGAAGAAGCCGTGGGTAACGTCCTTGGCCTTGAAGCGCAGAGTGATCCGGTCGCCTTTGTTTACCTTGATCACGGCCGGAGTGTAACCGTACTTCTGAGCCTCAACCGTGATGGTTCGGTCCACCGGTTTGGGGCGAAGCAGGCTGGGTAGAAGCAGAGCTCCCACGACCAGCAAACCCACTGCTCCTGCCACAACTGTCAGCCATCGACTATTACTACTCATGGGGTTCCCCTTTAGTGTTTCGTTTGCTGGGCCACGGCGACGGATGTGACTGGAGCGACGGGCGTCTGAATCTCGATCCTTCCCGCGTAAACAGGGGCGATGCCATGTTTACCGTCGCCGAATTCCATGCGCGGTATCCCGTCTTCATCCCCATCTTTCTTCGAGAGGTCACTCTCCCCAGTCTCTTCATATTCGGCTTGCTGCAGGCCGCTCGAATCTACCGCTTGCACCCAGAAGCGCTTATAGCGTTCGACCTCCTCGGCGTTACGAGTAGCCAGGAGCATCTCCCGCATGGCGCCCAATGTAGCTGCCACATTCATCGGCGTGTAGACGCTTACCGAGGCTCCCGCTTGCGAGCGATAGAGGCCGCACTGCTCATCCCAGAGCCGTTCGTTCATGGCGCGATATGCCCGGCGAGCGGATTCCAGGTAGCGGGGGTCTCCCAACTCCTGATAGGCGCGGAGCAGTCCGCGAATTGCTGACGCTTGCGCAAGCAACGTGACCTGCTCACCCAGTTTGTTGCCGGTGGTCAGGTCGTATCCGTCAGCGAAAGTCCCATCCGGGTTTTGCACTCGAACGAGAAAGTCGGCCTGCGCGCGCAGCAGGTCACCCGCGCGCCCGGAGAGCTCCGGTTCGGCTTTGGCCAGATGGCGGTGGTAGTTGGCTAACCCGAGAATAGCGATATTCAGGTCGGAGACCTTGACAGTGCTGCCACGTTTCCTATGCGGATCCCACTCGGAAACCAGCACTCCGCTTTGCGGGTCGCGGTGCATGCTATCGAGATTTCGCAGCACCACATTGCCCAGACCGCGTGCCAACTGCATATACTTGCGTTCCATCAGCGAGCCGTCGTAGGGCGTTTTGTCGCCGAAAACTTTGTCCCAGTTGTCGTAAGCGGTCCGGTAGACCGGATCGCTCCGGTCACGGCCGGGATCGGCGAAGTAGAAGTATTCGGAGAAGGCCCACAGCAGCGACGCCTGGTCGAAGAGCAGACTGCGATCATCTCTCACTTTGAAGTCTTCCGGACGCGGCGGCAGGTCGCCGATGTAGCGGGACACAACCGAAACTTCATGCGGGAAGTAGATCAGCTTCCGGTTGGGGTCATAGTTGAACGGATTCATGCCCTGAAGGTGCGATCCGTCGTAGAAGAAGTTGCTCTTCAGCAGGAGCATCTTGGAAACCGAAGCCAAATTCAGGATCGCGCCGCGGAAACCTTCTTCCGGGTTGTTGCCCAGGTACTTCTCGTGGTGCGACTGCCGGAAAAAGTATTCCATCCAGAGAACCGCTTTCATCATGGTTTGACCGGCGCCGCCGAGATCCACGTAGTGGTCCATCTTGTCGTTGGACCAGCGCAGGGAAGAGAAGTCTTCGCGATAGTTGACCCGGTACTGCCACATATCGTTGCCGCCAATGCCGGCGCCGGTCGGCGGCGGCTGATATGAAGCACCATAGAGTCGCCGCAATTGGCGCTCACGCCAGAGGTTCTCCGACATTTCGAACTTCGTCCCCTTGTCCACCGGCCTCGTGAAATGCGGGTCGCCGGAGGCGAACTCGATCATCAGCGGAGAGGCATCTTCAAAGCGCCGCGGGAAACCGGTGCGGGCGAGATACGAGGGGATGATGTGCTGGAACAGAACGTCTTTGTTTGACAGCTCGTTCTCCCCGCGGTCACGGCTGTATTGGGCATTGCCAATCTCGATGGCCTTTTCCGTGACGTAGGGGCCGTGGATCAGAACCAATCCCAAACGGCTTTCCGTGACCAGGGTTTGCATCACATAACGCGAGTACCAGTAAGATTCGGTGGCTGTGATGTACTGAAAGTCTCTGTCATTGTCGACGGGCAAACCGGCCAAGCGTGCCCCAGTCAGGAACGGATCGCCGCTTTGATTCATTTCGTTGGCCAGATACATGGCTTCCCGCGTATAAAAGCGGCGGTCGGTCACACGCGCCTGCAGCGGAGAGTGCAACGCCTTGAAGGACGGCTGTCCGCTCGCCTGCGTGGTGCTGGGCGCATCCAGATCGGGCCCCTGGGTCGGGGTCTGCTGGGGAAGAGACGGAACCGTTACCAGCAGTTGCAGAAGGAACGTCAGGAAAAATCGTTTCATGGCTAGCCTCCTCAGAAGGTCGTGGTGGCCCCAAAGACCAGCCGGAAAAAGGGCGTAGGTCCCTGGTTGGGTTCGTAAATACGGAACAGGGGTGAGATCGTCAACCGTAGCGCGGATTTCGGGATTACCACCAGGGATGGCGAGAGGAACATCACGGTACCGTGCTCGAAGGGCGGCCGCGGCGTGACGAACATCTTCAGGCTGCCGTCCGGGTTCATGATGGGCATGCCGTTGGCATCGGCTTCCGGATGCATGATTAGTCCGGGATAGAGTTCAGCCTGCTTGTTGCGCCCGAAAAAGGTAAGGTCAACGGTAAAGTGCTCGCTCGGGCCAGGCGGACGGACGTAGGAAGCGCCAAAGACCAGTTCGTTGCCGGGACGGATCCCATCAACCCCCTTCATCGCCTTATAGAGCGCGCCGCCGTGCAGGGCGCCACGGAAGCGGTTCCAGGTCAATTGCCGAGTGGCCATGACGCCGAAAATCGCTCCCCATGCGCCCGTTCCCGGCTGCGCCCCGTTGTTGATGCGCAGGTCATCGCTGAACAGGTCCACTTTGGGTCCTCCACTGGACGAGGAAACCGGTATGGGCGTGCCGTTCATGAACAGCGTCTGAGCGTCATTGAACTTCGCGTCGTTCTTCCCAGTGGGGAGCTGGATACCGAACACGGTTGCGAGATTGACCGGTTTACTGGCCTGGTCGAACCACTTGTGCTTCATCATGACCTGAACATCGCCAAGCCCAAAGCCGGTTCCGGTCATGGTCATGACCATAGGCTGGATGCGGAAGGCATGGCCGGTGCCACTGATGATCGTGCTGCGCAGCGGGACCACTACGCGCAATGTGTCATCGGCTCGCAAACCGTAGGAAAAGTCGACATCCACACCCTGGTTCTGCACTTTCACGTTATCGAAAAAGAGGGAGTAGAACTTGTCGCGGCCGAAGTCGTGGTTGTTCACAAAGCGGTCGGAGTTGATGCCGACGCGGAATGCGCCAGGAGGCAGTGTATAACCGTGAAAAGGCGAGAACGCCGGCTCGTACAGTGGGGGGATCATGGTATGAAGCTGGTCAACCAGGCGGCGTCGCTCCGCTCCGATGTAGTTCTTGCTTACGCCCAGATTGAGAAAACGCATCTCTTCGCTGTTGGGATCGATCAGATACTTTTCCTCCGTCCTGATCGGCGCTTCAGACGCAGCCGCCGGCGCGGCGGCAGTGGCCTTGGCCAGTGTGACCTCCAGTTCCGCGACCTGCGCTTCGAGCTCAGCAATGCGTGTCCGCGCCTGGTCGAGATTGCTCGGTGTCGGAGATGGAGAAGCAGCGGGTAGAGCTGCACTGGCTACAGTAGCCTCCTGTGCCCGTATGGGTATCGAGAGCAGGCTGGCGATCAGCAGCAGGGCCAGGCAGTATTGGATCGTGCGCAACGTCATGATCTCCTCCTTCACTTCGCGACTAGCTCAAAGTTCACGGCCTGGACCCCACCTGCGACCCGAATCGTCTGGGGGGCAGCCGAGGCGCGCTCGTGCCACACCTTGAGCTGATAAGTCCCCGGGGGCACGTTCTCGATGCGGAAGTTTCCCTCCTTGTCGGTTGCCGCGAAGAAGGGATTCTGCAGGACCAGCACATAGCCGTGCATTTCGTGATGGACATTGCAGAGCAGATCGACCTTTCCCATCTTCGCGAATGTATAGGGCTTGGACTCTCCCTTGGGCCAGGTGCCCAGGTTAAAGAAGTCGCCTGCGGGGGATGGGGTAAAGACGTTGTGCTGCACGTCGTCGTGGTTGACGAATTTCACGGTTGTGCCCACCAGCACGGGAAGCACGCGTGGCTCGAAGCGGATGTCGCGCTGATCCAGAGTTGGAGTATCACGGGGAGTGAACTGGCCGGGAACAGAAGCGATGTAGACCACTGCGTTGCTGGCGTCGCGCAGCCCAGCAGCTTTGATCTTGCCCGTAATCACGCCCGTCGATCCGGTGGAAGAATCCCCGGCAAGCAGCGCCGGAACCGTCAGAATGCCCGCGAGAAAGATGACGAATAGTTTCGCTATGCGGCCTGTCATTGTTCTTTCCTCCTGGAAGTAAGCATTTCGCTCGGAGAGCTATTTGAAAAATCGGCGATCGCGGCTATCGACGAGAGATCCGCAGGCTGTTTCTCGACGTGAGGTTCAGGTCGATCGGCCTTGAAATCGAGCGTGAGCTTGCTCGCGCCAACCTCGACCGTTTTGGTAGCGAGCACACTGCCTTCGTACCAGGCCTGCATGACGTAACGGCCGGGCCGTAATTTCGAAATCTTGTAGCGTCCCTTGCGGTCCGTCAGAGCGAAGTAAGGGTTCTCTTTGATGATGATGTAGGCGTAGATACGACCATGCTCGGCGCACCGCACGACGATGGTCCCGGGCCGGTCGAACTTGATCGCCATCGGTTTGCCGTCCTGGCGCCGTAACGCAAAGAGCCCCGCCGGAGAGATCGAATAGATATGGCAGGGCATGCCATCACTGTTTTCGAAGCGAACCGTAGAGCCCGCGCGGATCACCAGCACATGAGGAGTGAAATTCAGATCGCGGTGATCGACTACATAAATGGTGGCGTCCGGCGCACTCTCCATCTGGAACCCTTCCACCGAGAGCACAACATCAGCCGTGATCTCGCCGGAGAGAACAACCTTGCCCGTGATCTCGGAGGCCGATCCCGCTGCTGCAAAGGCCAAAAGCCCAGCGATTAGCAATGCTGCGAAGCCAGGGTGTCGTTTGCCGCGCATTTGACCACCTCTTGCTGATGAGTAAGGCAGGTAGGCTGCCAGATCGCAGCGCGCCAGCCTTTTCTGTTTGTATGTGCTTGCAGAGACAGGAACTTAAAAGGTTTCTCTAGCGCGCAGCTTACGGCTCGAGATCGCGCAGTTTTGTACCCGTGATGTCCCACGGAACTCGCAAGGCAGGAGAACCCGCTGAGAATTCAGCAAGATGGAGTGGGACAAAAGCGCACACTTGGCGCGCCCGTGATTTAGGAGCGGCGGAACTGGTCAGGGTCGACGCCAAACTTGTTGGCCAGGCGGTAGATCATCTTGCGCGTCATTTTGGCTTCGGCGGCAGCTTCGGACACATTGCCTTGGTGCTTTCTCAGCAGTTCCAGCAGGAACGGCTTCTCGATCGCCTCCGCCTGCTTTTCCCGCACGGCGTGAAAGGAGAGATCTGGCGGACCTGCGGCTTGGAGCTGTTCCGGCAGGTCGGCCAGCCGGATCGCATCGTTCTCCCCCAGCAGCACGGCATGCTGGACCACATTCTGCAACTCGCGGACGTTCCCCGGCCAGCTGTACGTTAGAAAGAACTTTATCGCTTCCGGCGATAACGAACGCACGTCCCGACGGTAGTGCTGGCTGAAGTGTTGGAGGAAATGGTTCGCCAACAAAGGAATGTCACTCGTGCGTTCACGCAGGGGCGGCAGGTGGACGTTGACAACGTTCAGCCGGTAGTACAAGTCCTCCCGAAACTTCTTATTCGCGATTTCGGCGCGCAGGTCGCGGTTGGTCGCGGCGACCACGCGGATATCCACATGGATCGTGCTTTCTCCTCCCAGGTGCCTCAGTTCTCGTTCCTGCAACGTCCGCAGCAGCTTGACCTGAAGCGCGGGAGAGAGTTCGGCAACCTCATCGAAGAATATTGTTCCCGTGTGTGCCAGCTCGAGCAGGCCCCGGCGGGCCCGATCGGCGCCAGTGAAAGCCCCTTTTTCATGCCCGAAGAGCTCACTCTCCAGCAGGTTCTCGGGCAGGGCGGCACAGTCCACGGGCACGAAAGGATTGTCGCGGCGAAAACTGTGGGCGTGGATGGTACGCGCAACCAGCTCCTTCCCAGTGCCGGTCTCCCCTTGTAACAAGATATTGGCGTCGCTGCGCATCACCTTCTGCAGCGTTGCGAATACCTTCTTCATCGCTTCGCTGGTTCCCATGATTCTGTCGAATCCCAGGCCGGTGCTGAGCTGTTCCCGCAGGTTGAGGTTCTCTTCGAGCAAATGCTTGTGACGAAGCGCTCGCTCCGCCGCCAGACGGAGCTGATCGGCGGTAAAGGGCTTGGCGAGGTAATCGAAGGCCCCACGCTTGACCGCTTCTACCGCATTCTCCAGAGTGGCGTAGGCCGTGAACATGATGATCATCAGTGAGGCGTCCAGGCTGCGCGCCAGGCTTAGAACTTCCATCCCGCTGCGGCCGGGCATTCTAAGGTCCAGCAGCAGCAGATCGTAGTGGCTGGACTTCAAGAGCTCTAGGGCCTCGGCCCCATCCCTGGCGGTCGTTACCTCGTGTCCGGCGTGTTCCAGGATCTTCCGGCAACTGATGAGGATCTCCTTCTCGTCGTCCGCCACCAGAATGCGAGCCGGGTTCATAGACCATGCTCCGCCGGGAGAGCGATCACGAACTTCGTTCCAGCGCCGAGTTGGCTCTCAACACGAATTGATCCCCCATGTTCCTTAATGATGCCGTGGACAATGGAAAGTCCTAGGCCCGTTCCTTTTCCGACTTCCTTTGTGGTGAAAAAGGGGTCGAAAATGCGGGCCAGTTTATCCGGTTCGATCCCGATTCCTGTGTCCGAAATTTCCAGAATCACGCGCGTGCCCCGAGACCCCTCATCTTTCGCAGCTCGGATGGTGATGGTTCCTCCTTCGGGCATGGCGTCGATCGCATTCCGAAAGATGTTCTCCAGCGCGCGGACCAGACTGGGTTCATCCGCCAACACTGCGGGTACATCTGGCGGCGCCTGCTCTTCCACCGCAATCCTCCGCTCTCTGAGCAACTGGTTTAGTGGGTGCAGGCCGCCAGCCAGGATTCGAGTTGCCGACACCGCCCTGATGTCGAGTGCCTGCGGCCGGGAGAACACGAGCAAGTTGCGCGTGATCTGGGCTATGCGCTGTGCCTGGCTTACGATCGCGCTCAAGTCTTCGCGCTCATCTGATGGCCGCCCATCGTGGTCCGAAAGAAGGAAGCTCGCACGGCTGAGGATGGTCGTGGCCGGATTATTGACCTCGTGGGCTACCCCCGCCGCCAGCTCCCCTAGGGCGGCAAGCTTCGAGGCCTGAAGCAATTGCTGCTGCTGCTCTTTGATCTCGCGCGCCTGCCGCTGAATCTTCAGCCCGGCGCTCCGCACCACCAGCCCGATCATGAGGGTAGAGAGCGTCACCATGCCGGTGAAAAGGGAAAAGATTACCACGATGCGCTTGCGAGTACTGCGGTTCAGAAATTGACGCGCACCAAAGAACTCGACCTGCCCGGCCACGGCTCCCTTCAGTGGGACTGCGTGGATCAGGAAATAGTCGTCAGGATCTAATGTCGGATCAGTCCGGTCGAATGTCGTGGCCTCGACGCGATGGTGGATGGCGCCGTCTTCCACGATCTCGAAGGTGGCGAGCTGGCGACCGGCAGAGATACGAACTAACTTCAGCTCTGGAAGGTTAGCGAATCCCAGCGTCAGACCGCGCAGGAGATCCTCCTGTTCGACCGCAGCGCTTAACCCCTGATTGCGCCGGGAGAAGTAATCAACGTGGGCGCGTACAAACTGGGCCAGTTGATCGCTGCGGCCGCGAATGCCGGCCAAGTACTCCGTTTTTTCGGTTTGCGTGATGACCAAGATCATCACGCTGGCCAGCAGGATAAACGCAATTTGGAGCCGGACAAACACCCTGTCAAACAGATCCTGGCTGGTTTCGCCGATGGCAAACGCAAAGGTAAACAGAGCGAGCGACCAGGAGAATTGCTCGAAGTTCCAAAGAACGACCGAGCGCTCGGCCCCTGTCGCTAAAAAGAAGCCAAAATGCAGGACCGCCGCCAAGAATAGAAAACCGACCCCCGCGGTAGCCAGATTTCCCTTTCCCAGAGGACGACGGTGGAAGAGAAACAAAACCCACCCGAGTATCAGCAAAGTGGTTAGATCCAAGATGGCGTCAGTTCTGGGCGAGAGCCAGGACAAGCCGGTACCCAGTGGCCGCGCAAAGGGCATCATCAGAAATAACGCCGAGAGCCGACGACATGCGGGGGAACTCGTATTTTCTGTTTGGCCCCGTTTGGGCCTCTGATAGGCGCTGGCCGCCAACGAGAGCCACGCGCTCGCCTGCAAGGCATGGGCGAGCACGTCAAATCGGAGTTCTGGAAAACGGCGCTCAAAAAACAGAAATGCACCGGCATAGAAAGCCTGGAAGCCGAAGGAAGCACCAAGAAGGAAAAACGCCAACCACAGAAAGGGGTCAATACGAGCGGACGTCGACCCAGTCGGGGAACGCCGACCCCTGAGGATCACCAACAAAATGACGCCACACAGAAGCAGGTCAAACAGATTGAAGACAAAGCGGTTCTCAATCGTACGTGAGAACAGCTCGAGCTTTGCAAATAGCTCCATGAAGGGCAATCTCCGGGTCGGCAGCCAGGAACCCGGCTTGCAGAGTTCTCCCTACATATGGGGAGATTCCGCTGGCGAGGAAAGGTTTCCCGACGAAAGGGAGCTGCTGGCGATGGTCCTCTCGATGGCCGTCACCTGAGTCGGCCGCAGAGACTTGTCAACCGTGGTCGGTGGTATCCGATTCGCTGTTCTTGGGGGTCAGTCAGTTTAACTATCCCTCGGATCCATGCAAGTGCCGTGGCAATCACAGCGGAAAGTGACGTCGCTGGAGGGAAGCAAGATCCCTTTCCCGCCACTGATTGCGATACTCGTGTTTCATACACCCAGGTCAGGCTCAATCATCAGTCCATCCAGGAACTTGTTGAAATTGCTAAAAAGCCCAACCACTGCCATCAGTTCCAGGATGCCTTCTTCGCTGATGCCCAACCCCTTCAAGGCCGCTGTGTGCGCGCGAATGCAGTATCTACAATTATTGGTGGCTGAAACTGCGAGCGCGACAAGTTCCTTTTCCCTTCGCGTCAGCTCACCAGGCCCCATGACGCTCTTGAACTGGTTCCAAGTGGCCTCCAGATAGTCTGGTTTCGTCCCCATTGCTTTGAAAAGGTTGGGAACGATGGGAATGCCCAGCGTCTTCTTGATCTCTTCGTATATGGTTTTCACTCTGGGCAGTACGGCACTCTCCAAAGTCAAACTAACCTGGGCCACATTTTTCTCCTTGATTAGAGTGCTGCTTGTGAAATTCTTAGAGGGCGCAACCACTATCCGGCAGACCTTTGATCTGCTCGGACGGAATTCCCCAGTCTTTCCCCAGTAAAGATGTGCGAAACCGCAACAGGTTACAAGGTGCTGACTGGTTGAGGCTTTGCCCGCGGCGCACCGAACCAAGTGGGTTCGGTGTCACACACGGACGCCCAACCCGGTTCTCTCCGACAATCCGTTAGTCCAGCACTCTGAGTGTGACGGCGTGCAGATCGGAGGCCTTGTAAACCACCTTCACTCTTCCTCCGGGTTTAAGGGCACTCACTTTCAGAGATTTACCGCTGGTCTCGTTCTTCGAAGACGTAATCTTTGTCTGATCACTAAAGTGGAAGCTGTGACGCTCTCCCTTTTTATCCTCGACGACGATCACGTTGTCTTCGGCCTTGACCTGTGTGACCTTGCCCTCAAGTGAGCGAGTCACCCTAAAGTCGTCGCTCGAGACAGCGCTTCCCCCGGTCGATCCGCTACCTTGAGCAAAAGCCAGTGAACCAGCCAGCACAATTACGACGACTGCGATGTACATGAACTTCATGGGTTTCTCCTTTGCGGTATTGGTTCTGAATGGTTGTGGGGAACCGTAGTGCCCCTTGTGATGTCAGTGGGATACGTATGGAGTTCTGCAGGTTGCAAACGAGCGAAGGGTTGTCGACGTCGTCGGGAGAACGAACTCAGCAATGCCGTGGTCAGAAAGGCTCCGTATTCGAGCGCCAGCACAGGAGTCCCGAGGGTTCCGTTCACCATGACGAAGAACGCTAAACAGACCACACCGGTGAAATAGATCCAGACGGTTGCCTGGGAGAGAACAGCCAGTGGAAGGAGCCAGACCAAATACCAAGGCATTACCGTCGGGCTAAACAGAATGAGTGCCCCAAGCATGTAACTAGCAACGTGGGGAAAGGTCGCGGGGTGGCCGTTGTCACGCCGCCAGAACCACACGACGCAGAACAAAAGTGCCAAGACGCCAACTACTCTGGCAACGAATTCCGGGTCTCTGGCGAAGGGACGTGCCAGCGCTCGCATCAGCAGGAAGAATGCCGAATTGAATTCCCATTCCCGGGCAAACTTCAAGAAACCAGCAAAGACGGCCCATCCCGAATGCAGGAAAGGAAGATACGCCGCCAGGACGAGCAGGGGCATCACCAGAGCGCGTCGCCATCCAATTCGCTTGGCAAGAAACGGGAGCAAGATGACAGGAGCAAGTTTCACCAACGCCACCCCGGCCAGTGCGAGAGCCGCAGGCAGGTACGCCCGTTTAAGCAGTAGATAGACTGTTAGTACCAACAGGGTGCCTGCCAGGACATCCACGTGCCCGCTGCCGGCTACGACCTTGATCAGGAGCGGATTCCACGCATAGAGCTGGAGCCATGCAAGATCTGAACCCAGTTTCCGCAGTGCAAGGTACACCAACAGGATGGTCAAGAGATCGAAGCTGACCAGGATTGTCTTTAGGACAACAACGCTCCCCGGAGCGATGGCATGAGAAAGGCGGAACACGACCTGCGCGAGCGGAGGATAGATGGTAGGGACACGTGGATGGTTGATGTTATCGCGGATGTCCTGCCACGGAGCCGAGGCGCCAAGGTAATCCAGCTTGGAGTCGGCGGGCGCTAGTTGGTACGGGTTGACGGAACTTGCCCACACGTGTCCGTCCCACAAGTAGCGCCAGACATCGCCGTCGTATAAGAGATACCGGTCGAAGCTCACGGCGTTGCCGTGCAGATCGGCTCCTATAAGTTGCAGCAGTTCGGGAGCACTCGCGTCCGGTGGCAGCCCCGCCGGAATCATGGTGATGCGGAAAACAGCGGCTCCGAGCACCACGATCATTAACGCGGACTTCATCCTGATCTGAATCTTCCTCAGGAGCAGGAATGCGATGCCATACATCGTAAACAGCGCCAACATCAAGCCGACGAAGGTGGCTACGGGCCGCAATCCGTCGATCGCATTGAAGCGCACCAGTCGCAGGTACAGCGCCTCGGAAACGGCGGTCAGGGTGACGAGTGCGAGCAGAATGTTCCGGTCCTTGCGTAATCTCGACACGAATCCTTCGCGCGCAAAACCGATAGTGCTGATCAAGCTTTTCTCCACTCGGCTGCGGCGAAGCGAAAGACGGTATACAGGATCTTGCTTCCGGCGTGCACTGTCCCCTTCACGGTACCGCTGATTTTTGACTGTCCAATCCGTTGCCGGTATTCGACTGGAACCTCCAGGATGCGCAGACCTGATCTTATGGCCTTGATCTGCATCTCGACGGTCCAGCCATAGCCGCGGTCGGACATCCGCAGGCTTTCCAGAGCATCTCGACGAATCGCGCGAAATGGACCGAGATCGGAGTAGCGATACCCAAACAGGATGCGGATAAGACTCGTTGCCAGCCAGTTTCCCCAGCGCTGTTGAGGAGTGAGGACCTTCCTGGCCTCCGGGTACACCATTCGGGAGCCGACCACGAAATCCGCTTGGTTCCGGAGAATCGGTATGACGAGCCTATCCATCTCTTCCGGATAGTCGCTGAAGTCGGCATCCAGGAAAACGACGATCCCTACTTCGTGCGGTAAGGCGGCAATGCCCGCGAGACACGCAGCCCCATAGCCTTTGTGCGGCTCACTGAGAACCTGAGCACCGTTAGCTAATGCCAGACTGGCCGTGCTATCGGAGCTTCCGTTATCGACGACAATAACGAGTTCCGCGAATTGTCTGGGGATCGCCTGCAGGACGTGACCGATAGACTTCTCCTCATTCAGAGCAGGGATGACCACGGCAATTTGCGGGCTAGCACCGGCGACCGGCCATCGTGAGTCTGCTTCTCTGCGCTGGTGCATCTTCCTCCCCCGGTTTTCAGCAACTCTGACGCGAGGACGAGCCAGTGGCTCCTCCGAGTTGATGAGACTCCCGCTCCCGATCATGATCCAAACTCAGTCCGCGCTGGCCGCACCCGTGGAATTCGCCCTTTGTGACCAAGATGCGTGACGATTCCATCGGTTACACGCAGCCGAAGGAAAGGGAGCCACTCAACACCCGACCCGCTCAACGATCCATCCTGCCTACCAGAGCGCCGAAATGCTCCATAAACAAGCGTCGTAGCTGCGTAACCTTACCCTTCGTCAGGAATCGTGACTCAATAGCGGTCCTCGCCGCGGCGCGCTGCGTCTGCCTTTCTGGAGGCGCAGCGCGCCTGTAAATCTTTGCGCTGTGAAATGGGGACCGTCAGTTCCGCAGCAAAACAGAGTGAACGCGATGCTGTCCAGCTTGAAGCTGGTTTCTGTTGGCAGACTGAGTAGTGCCGGTCGTTAAGGCGAGGTCACTGCGTGAAATCTACTGTCCTTGGGGATGCAACTTCTGTGAATTCAATGTCCAGTCATAGTCTAGGTATTTCACCGTGGGGCGCTGCTGCCGGATGTACGACGCGACATCTTGACCGACGTGATTAACGACGAATTCAATCACGTTGTCGCCCGATATGGCGGCACGCGCACGCGACAGGAATTGGCCAGTCGCAGAGGTTGCGCCGCTGAAATCTCCTGCATACCACTCAAGGATCGGCGAGAGAAGAACGGTATTCTCATTCCGCTGCAATCGCAAACCCCGGCCCGAGTCTGCGAAGAATTCGCTGGTTACCCGGTTGAGTTGCCGGTCCAGTTCGGCTGCAGTATAGGCAAAAGGCTGAAGCTTGGGACAACTCCCAGAAGCACAGTTAATCGCAAAGTGAATTCTGGGGTCGCGCAGGTTTCGACCGTGTCTTTCGATTTCATCAAGGGTCAGCGATTCGCCCGCGATGGGGTGCTTGTTCTTGTCAAAAAAACCATTCACCTTTTTCACGCTGTCGGTCTTGCCGTCAACATATTCCAAAACGTCGTTCAGCGTGAAGGCGTTGTAAGCATCGATCCAGAATGCCAGACGCTCAGCATCCGAGGGCAGTTTCGCGACGTCGACGTTGCGCAGTGTATCGAGATACGACTGGAGCACAGTGCGGTCTCGCCTCAAGCCTGCATAATCCACCCAGCCTCCCCCGTTTACGTGGCGGGAAAGAAGGCCGTGCAAAAGGCTTTGATCAACCTGGCTGCTTTGCGCACTCGCTTTGCCCAGAGAAAAAGCACAAATACAGGTCACCAGGAAGGCTGCGTAAAGGGTTTTCAACGGATCCTCCAATGACTAAGATGCGTGGTCTCGTAGTCGGTTACGTACAATGAAAAGGATGGCGATGGAGACATTATCTAAGAGGGATCGATTCTACGAGGTTGCGCCCGAAGGCGCATTCTTTCTTGATACCGATGTGGCGAGCCTGGATGGATATCTTCGTGGGCGCGGGTGGCTGGAAAGCGGCGAGCTTGTAACTACCGCTGAGATCGCCGGCCAGGGAAACATGAACTACATCGTTCGTGTGACCACAGATGTGCGCACGTTTATCCTCAAACAGGCCAGGCCGTGGGTGGAGAAATATCCTGAGATTGCGGCGCCATTCGACCGGGCCCTGATCGAAGCGGAGTTCTATCGGCTGGTGAACGGTACGCCCGCGGCGGACTGCATGCCGAAGCTGTACTGGGACGACGAAGAGGCGCGGATTCTCTGCCTGGAAGATCTCGGGGCCCTTGGCGACTTCACGAACGTTTATGACGGGACTCCGATCCGAGGGGAAGAACTGGGGCAGTTATGTCGCTTGCTCTCAGTTCTGCACTCCTCGAGCAGCGACTTGGCGAACCGCGAGATGAGAGCGCTGAATCACTTCCATATTTTCGTGCTTCCTTTTCAGTCGGACAACGGCATCGATTTGGACAAAGTCACTCCCGGCTTGCAAGCGATCGCGGCGAATATCAGGGAAAATCTACTCCTGGGGAGGCGTGCGGCCGAGTTTGGGCGACTCTACTTCTCCGAGGCCGGTTTCCTCTTGCACGGCGACTACTTTCCGGGTTCATGGCTCCGCGGAAGGGCAGGGGTCAAGGTGATTGATCCGGAATTTGGATTCGGCGGGCCGCGTGAATTTGATCTTGGTGTCATGTTCGCACACCTGCTCATCTCGGGCATGACGGACGTACGGGCGTCTTTGAACTCTTATGCTCATTGGAAGGACTTAGACGAAAGTCTGGTCAGCGGTTTCGCGGGAGTCGAAATACTGCGGCGTCTTCTGGGAGTAGCTCAACTGCCCATCAGTTTCGACTTGAAGCGCAAGCAAGCGCTCGTGGAAGAAGCTGTTCACCTGGTCCTGGGATGAAACTCACGACTACCCATCTTTATCTCTCCGCTGTTTTGGTTGTTGCGTTCGCTGGATTGTGCCGCAGCGAGGCACAGGCAAAGACTCCTGTGTGGATCGACACCGATCCCTCTGTCGCGCGCGGTGGGCATGAAGTAGACGATGGTTTCGCGATGATTCAGGCGTTTCATTCGCCAGAATTGGAAGTGCGTGGCGTGAGCGTTGTTTTTGGAAACGCTCCTTTGGCCATAGCATGGCCCATCGGCAGGGAGATTGTGGAGAAGTTTGGCCCGAAGGGTCTGCAGGCGTACAAAGGCGCCGCCAGCGGGGACGACCTGGGCAAGGAAACGGAGGCTTCGGAGGCCCTTGAACGTGCTCTCCAAAAGGAGCGGCTGAACATCCTCGCCATTGGGCCCGTTACGAATGTCGCGACAGTGCTGAAGTTGCATCCCGAACTCGTCAAGCGCGTCATTCGCGTCATTGCAGTGGCGGGCAGGCGACCAGGCCAGCGCTTTGTCGCCAGTCCGACCCAGCCGCAAGCGTTCCGGGATCTTAACTTTGAACTCGACCCGGCTGGCTTTCAGGTTCTGCTCGATTCCGGCGTTCCGATCGTGCTAGCCCCGTGGGAAATTTCCTCCAAGATTTGGATAAAGAGGGAGGACTTGGAGCGATTGGATAAGGGAGGGCCGGACGCAAAATATCTCGTTCCTCCCGCGCTCGATTGGCTCGAGTGGTGGCACAAGAACCTCGGGACAGATGGTTTCAATCCATTCGATACGCTCGCAGTGGCTTACCTGACGTCGCGAAATCTGCTCCAGTGCTCGGATTTGAGCGTGCGGATACAAACCGCACCCGACGATGTTACTGCCGAAGCAGGAACTCGCCCCAAGCCGTACCTATACGTCTCATCTGATCTCAAGCCGGCTCGACCGGTCACCTACTGCTACAACCCGCGTCCGCAATTCAAAGAGGATCTCCTCCGGCGCCTGTTAAGGGAGTCAGGACGCTAGCCCGTCGAGTTGCCCCACTCTAGAACTGAATCTTCGCGCCAAGTTGCAACGTGCGCGGGGCAGCGGCCGCGACAAATGCCCCGGGAGTCGCGTTCTGGTCCGTGACCGGGCCCTGGTAGTTGACCTGGTTGAGTGCGTTGGTCGCCTCCAAACGCATTTGGAGCTTCACGCGTTCGCGAATCGCAAACGTCCGAAACAGAGAGAGGTCGGCGCTGCGGAAGCCGTCGCCGCGAATAATATTGCGGCCGCTGTTCCCGAAAGTGCCTTCTACCGGAGACGAGAATGCAGCGGGGTTGTACGCCAGGTTGTGAGGGACATTACGATTGGGATCACCGACCAGGTTGAGCCGGTTGTAGCTTTCCCCCCGGTAGCGATCGAATGTTTGACTGGTGAATGGAGTGAAGGGCTGACCGGACTGAACTGTAATGATGCTGTTAATCTGCCAGCCGCCGAGGACGGATTTCAAAGCGGGAGCGGGCAGTTGGTAGCTGAGCGCGGCCGTAAACCGGTGGGGAACGTCAAAACTTGAAACGGCCCGCTGGAGACGCCGGTTGTAACTGTCGAGCACCTGTTCACTGGGATCACCGGAAGCGAAGTCAGTCGCGTCATCAATCGATTTGGAGAATGTGTAGGCCGCGAGGAGATTGAGACCATGGCTGAAGCGATGTTCGACTTTTAGTTGCAGACTGTGATAAGTGGAACTGGCTGCGTCGGCAAAGAGGTTGATGGAATTGAAGCCAGGATAGGGCCGGAAGCCGTCGATGATCGGCGTGGTGTCCTGGTTGTTTGCGATCTTTGTGGCAATTTCGGCGCGCTGCGCCACAGTCAACGAGTCCAGTGGGACCTGATTAATGTTGTAGTTTACAGGAAGGTGAACACCGCGTGTTCCGTGATACCCCACTTCGATTAACCAGTTCGCGCCGATTGCCTGTTGCACATCGAGATTGAATTGCATGCTGTAGGGATTGCGCAGGCCGAGTGGAACCGCCGATAAGGAACGCGAAGGCTGGGCACTATTCCGTAGATCCAGCAATGTTGTATTGGGCGTGTTCGGATCGAGCGAGAAGGGTGTGGGTGAGTTGGTAATCGCAGAGGCGGAAAATGGAGCGTTGTTCTCAACCTGTTGCACTGTGCTGGCCTGAAGCAGCGTCTCGTACAGGATCCCGAAGCCGCCGCGCACAACAGTGCGTCCGGCGCCGAACATATCGTAGGCAAAGCCGAGGCGTGGTGCGAAATTATTGCGGTCGGAATGATAGAGGCCATTCCAGCCGGGCGTTTGCGGCGTGGTGACCCCGGTCCCCGGCACGAAGTTTGACAACTTTCCGTTGACCTCCGTCCAGGGAGCGTTGTAGTCGTAGCGCACCCCGTAGTTAAGACTCAGGCGCCGCGAGACCCGCCAGCTATCCTGTGCGAACAACGCCCATGCCCAGTCACGATAACCCCGCCCGAATTGACCTGTGGTGATGGTGGCCTGATTCGGAAGCCCGAGCAAAAGGTCTGTCAGGGTGTTGGCGAGAGCATTGGCATCAACCTTGGGAATAACGAGAAGGTCGTTTTGCCCGCCATTGAAGTACAGGGCGCCACGTTCATCATAGGCGCCGCGCGTATTGAATTGGTAGCGCGCCAGTTCGCCTCCGAACTTGAAGCTGTGGGCGCCACGCAGAACGCTGAGAGTGTCCGACTCGTAGACCGTCAACTCGTTCTGGTCACGGTTGTACCATTGCAGTCCGCCCAGGCTCGCAAGGCCACCGCCGGACACCGAAATGTACGGGATCCCATTCGCATTTGAGCCGTTGGGAAGACCGAAATCGGCGGCGTTTCGAGGATCTCCGTTGGTCAGTGGATTGCGGTAGCGGTTGATACCAAACCTTGCTTCGTTCACAACCGCGGGAGAAAAAGTGTGGAAATATCCCACGGTCCCATTGGCGGTGCGCTCAGGATTGGGCAGGGTAAAACCTGGGATGTATGGACCACCGAACCGGTCGATGATATATACCTGGTCGTTCAAATTCCAGGACGTACGGACCGTCACGGCGTCTTTACTCGTGAGATGGTGATCGGTGCGGATGTGAAACTGGTAATCATTGACCCGGATCGGAAGAGGAGTTGTGTAGTTGCCGGAGGACGACAGAGCATTTGGGAGAGGATACAGGTCGACCAGCTTTGCGCTCAGCGGCGCGATTTGTCCGGAGAGGTCGAGCACCTGCGGATCCCCATTGGCGTCCTGATATGGAATGAGCCCGCGGCGCTCGTCTGCGGTCGGGACGAATGACGTGTGGGTTTCTTGAGCCTCGAGATTGCGAAGCAGTTCGACGTTGGCGAAGAAGAAGTGCTTCTGCTTCCAGATAGGCCCGCCGAAGGTCCCGCCAAACTGATTGTGGCGGACAGTGGGACGCGGGTGTCCCGCCCCTCT
>ORMF010681279.1_pt1 | contig 68603 bp, 53 predicted proteins | sample 1779871 | NCBI WGS metagenome assembly ORMF01 (sample SAMEA104232316, study PRJEB22302) | groundwater metagenome | biome: forest; feature: aquifer; material: groundwater | place: USA | collected 2011-08-07 | depth 5.4 m | reverse complement strand
TATACTTAAAGTATATTAAATTTATGCCCTGAAATTTTTATAATTGAGTCGGGAACAATGCTGTGCAATACCTAAATCTCAAAGCGTATGAGTATATACTAACTGCATAAAGTAGTTAATAAACAAAACAAAATAAGGAAACAACATGCAAATCACCCCAAGCACAATAACATTAATCGTCATTATCATCGTGATAATAGTTATTATTATAAAAAGTATTAAGATTGTACCGCAAAAAACAGCATTCATCCTCGAACGCTTAGGTAAATATCAAGCTACTCTTGAAGCAGGTCTTCACGTACTTATACCGTTTATAGATAAAATTGCATATATCCATACGCTCAAAGAACAGGCTATAGATGTAGCACCACAGCAGTGCATTACAAAAGATAACATCACTGTTGAAGTAGATGGAATTCTCTACATGCAGGTTTTTGACCCTCAAAAAGCATCATACGGTATTGCCAATTATGCTTTTGCTTCAATTCAGTTGTGTCAAACCACTATGAGAAGCGTCATCGGTAAGCTTGAATTAGATAGAACGTTTGAAGAAAGAGATACCATTAATCACTCGATAGTCGAAGCTGTAGACAAAGCATCTGATCCATGGGGCGTCAAAGTCGCACGTTATGAAGTAAAAAATATTCAGCCTCCGCAAAGCATCAAGGAAGCAATGGAAAAACAGATGAAAGCTGAACGTGAAAAGAGAGCTTTAATCGCACAATCTGAAGGAACACGACAGGCTGAAATTAACAGAGCAGAAGGAGAAAAGCAGGCAAATATTGCAACCTCTGAAGGAGAAAAACAAAAAACTATTAACTTGGCAGAAGGTCAAGCATTTGAAATAAAAGCGATTGCAGAAGCAACAGCGACAGGTATTGCAGCTATCGCAAATGCAATCAATGAAAAAAATGGCATAAGTGCAGTTAACCTTAGAGTAGCAGAACAATATTTAACTCAGTTTGGGAATTTGGCAAAAACTAATAACACACTAATCATTCCTTCAAATCTTTCAGATATTGCTGGTATTGTCAAATCTCTTTCCACAGTAATTAAACAATCACCAAATAACGTCAACAATGAATAATAACAAATTCATTTTAACCACGAAAAACTCGAAACAAACGAAAGTAGATTAAGAATCAATATCATAATGTAGTGTAAATAAGCATCAAAGAGTTGTTCTTGAAAAACCTCCAAAAAGTAGAAATAAAAATTTGTTTTAAGTTATAATTTTTGGATGTTTTAAGGCAAATTAATTTGCCATTGATGTTTATTTATCTGACTGACGGAAGTGATGGCAAACTGTGGTATAATCCGTTAAATCTGTGTAATCTGTGGACAAATAAATATTAATTTAGTGAATATTAGAGTTGATAAGTGGTGAATCAATTTTTGTATTCTCGACAGCTCTGCGGGAAATAAAAAATCATAAGGTTGCTGAATAATGAATAATCATCAATTGTTTTGCCCCAAATGTGGCAATGACACACTAATTAAAAATACATTAAAATCCTTTGCGTGTGACAGTTGTGGCTTTGTTTTCTTTTTTAACGCAGCCGCAGCAGTAACAGGTATAATAGAACTTCCTGACGGAAATATCGTTATGACGATAAGAAAGCATGCCCCTGCTGCTGGAATGCTGGATCTCCCAGGTGGTTTTGTAGATTATGACGAAACTGGCGAAGAGGCGTTAAGACGTGAAATAGAGGAAGAACTAAATATAGAAATTGATGATATAAAATATCTCACAACTATTCCAAATACCTACATTTTTAAAAACATAACTTACAAAACCTTAGATATCTTTTTCAAATGCAAGGCGAAAAATATTGAGCTTATAAAACCAAATGATGATGTTTCTGAGTTCATTTTTATCAACCCAAAAGAGGTCAAGTTGGAACAAATAGGCCTGGACTCAGTAAAAAAACTATTCAGCAGACCTATTCAATAATATTAACTGACTTTACGCAGTTATTAATTTTGTTAACTAGGTGGAACACAAAGCAATAACTTTATAATTTTATTTAATTCAAAAAATCAATATTTTTATTCTTTGTGATCTCTGCGGCTCAGTGTGAAAATAAAATTATATCTCACACCAAGACACAAAGTGCACCAAGAAAATTCATTATTTCATTAAAAACTGAATTCTTCAAAAATTCTCTTAAATCTATGTTAAATTAGTTCATTATTTTTATCGTTAATTAAGTTTTTAATTTGATTCAAGATTTGATCATCGGTTGAAAAGTTGTTCAGTATAGTAGCTTTTTCCTGACTCCAATTTTTAGACATTTTATTAACAACATTATCTCTTTTTATTTTAAACTTTTCAATGGTGAATTTCTCATTACTTGAAATACATTTATCAACCTCATCTCGTGCTTTTCCATAATCTTTTTTTAATTTTAGAAGCTCAGGAGAATCATTCTCAGATACTTCAGATTCATAATGATCAAATGGTTTAGCACGATCAGCATTTCTAAGCTCACTTAATTTTGAATCGAATACATTGTTTAATTCTGTAATATTATTATAGGCCTTCGCTAAACTTCTTAACTGCCTATCATACTGCATCCTAAAATCAAATACAATCTCATCCTCAAAGCCTTTAACATAATCTGGTTCTGTAGATTTATATTCCAAAAAATTATTGTTAAAATTATTTTTTTGTACATCATTTACCAATCCGCCTTCATAAGTGTTTTTAGAACATAAACCACAACAGCTAAAGCCACCGCCTGATTTACCACCTCCAGGTAGTCCAGGCTTGATTTCCAGCTGGGTTCTTACGTTCTTGTAATATGCAAGAGGATCAGCATTATTAATCTTATCTACAAATCCTCCTCCTAGGTTTTCATTCTTTTGAATGGGATTCACACCAAGTGAATCATCATCCAAGCTCCCACCCACAGTCACCACAGAATCATCAGCAGCTCCTGCAGCATCACAGGCAGAACCAGCCACCATAACGCCGAGATTAACAAATGCTGTTGCAGTGTCGTCAGCATTATTTGGATCTGGAACATTGTTTGCCCAATTTATAAGACATTGTTTTTCGTAATTATTATTAGCCTCTAAGTCTTTTATAGATCTATTCAGCGCAGCAGGATCGTTAATTGCAGCAGAGACAATTATTCCTCCGACAGCAACAACATCATCAAATGCAGCATCAAATCCTGCAGCAAACCAATTATGCCCCGATGGGTCAACATTATTAATTGGATTTCCTCCGCAATAAGCGTATCTATTTGGCAGCAAATAGCTGTCTTTAGATATAAAAGATCCAATTTCAGGCATGTAATATCTGGCATTGCAATAGTCAAGACCTGTATTTAAGTCCTGATAATATCCATCATACCCAATAGGGTTATTGTTTATAGATAAGTCATTGCTGTCTTTAAAATTAAACTTAAATGTTTTTCCTGACACATATGCTTGAGGCAGGCCGTAAGGTGTATATGAGCTCATTGAAGCAATATTTCCAGAAGAATCAGCAGTTCCTGTTACGCTTTCTCCGTCTGTTATAAGGTACTGAGTCTGCACAACACCGTTGGAGGATTTATATGCAGAACTGTCTTTTCCAGCAGCAGGATTAACAACATATCTTGCATTGCCTAGATATGAACTCATCTCGCCATTTGACTGCTGTTCAGCATTCGTCATAGATCCGCCGCTGTAAAAATAATCCAAAGCTCCAGATGGATTATTGGTGAAAAATTTTGATTCTCTCAATCCTTCTGTATTATACGTATACCCCATAGCGACACCTGTCTGCGTATTACTATATTCCGTTAGCTCGTTAAGGGCATTATATGTCATAGCAACGTATGGAGAAGAATCACTTGAATTAGTAATTGAGATCATATTCCCATTAGGATCATAACTAAAGTTTTCATTCAAAACTGTCGTTGCAGCTGAAGTTCCGCTTTGTGATGTTTCCGTCAAATTGGTAAGCTGGTCTAAAGTTATATCATTATTATTAGTGTCATATGTATAGTTATACGCTAAAATTGTTCCATCAGAGAGTGTTATAGTTTTTGAATTGATATTTCCAGCTATATCGTAAACATATGAGGTAGTACTTATAGTAGTTCCGTCATTTCCTATAACCACAGCTTTAATAAGTTCATTCATATCATTATAAAAATAATTTGTGGTATTATTTGCCGTTTGCGAACTATCTACACTGGATGAAACTTCTTGGCTTTGAAGAAGACCTCCGCTGTATGTAAATTGTGTTTGGCTTAATATTAGCGAACTGCTGTTATAGATAGTTTCAGTTTTTAAAAGAGGGTCAATTATTTCAGAAGATGTAGCTGTAGTGCCTCCATCATATTCATAACTTACTGTTATATCACTGTCAGGCGTAGTAGAAGAGATATATGTAATAGATGCTGTCGTATCACCACTCCATAACAGCTGATTTGCCGATGCAACTGTACCATTTGACGCATCAGTTGTTTTTCCATAATATGTGTATGTGACAGTTTCAAAAGAGTTTGATTCTGTTTCAACTCTTCCATAAGGTGCAGAAGAATAATATGTAAAGTTAGTTGTTATGCCTGCATAATCTGTAATGCTCTCTACTAGAGGCGATGCATTTTGTGAAGATTCCGGATAATATGTATAACTCATGGTTTTCCCATCTTCTGTCACAGTATCAACAAGACCTGCATATGGTCCTGCTCCATAATATGTATATGATTTACTGCTCGTCGTACTGCCTGCATAGGTTGATGTAATAGTATCTAAAGAACCATAATCAGATGCCGTGGTGTCAGAATCATAATATGTATAACTTTCTGTCCAGAGCACTGTACCTGAGGAAGATGTAAGAGTAGTTTGTTCAGGGATCCATGAACCTGCAATCAATTCATACGTATAAGTATAGGTGTTGCCCTCATAATCACCTTGCGTTTCAACTGCACCATTAGGATAATATGTAAAATTGAGTGTTTTTCCAGATTGATTAGTAAGAGATACAAGTTCGCCAAGAGAATTGTAGGCATATGTTTCACCGTTTATCGTTCCTCCTCCCAATGCGATACTTGGAGATACAGCTGTATATGTTGTAGTTCTATTTGTCGTATTATTATAAAGATCATATGCCCAGCTTGATTTTGCTGTCGTACCATCTGCTGTTTGAAGCTGGTAAGATTCTAAACCGTTAAACCCATATGTGCTTGTACCTGTAGAAACCGCAGTTCCTGATGCTGTACTGTTATTATAAATACTTGCAGTAAGGTCATTTCCCATAGCATCATATGTATATGCCTCTGATGTACTATCAGGAAAGTTGATATTTTCAAGAACATTTCCGCTTCTTCCATAGAGAGTTTGAGATTCTTCTACTCCATTATAATAAATTGTAGTTTCAGGAACTGTTTCGCTCTGTCCGTCTACTGTATACGATGTTGTTGAATAATCATAAGAAATAGTATTACCCTGCCAATCTGTTACAGAAGTACATCTTCCCTGCCAGTCATTGTATTGATAGGTTGTAGTATGCCCGTAATAATCTGTCTGCGATTCAATGCTTCCTATTGCATTATATGTGGTAGTGCCGAGAAGTCTTGTACATGCAGTACCGTAACCAGTAGGAGTTATATTGTCATATTGAGAAAGCACTCTTCCAAAACCATCAGAATTAGTTTGGGTAATATATCCATCTTGATAGACAGTCTGACTCTCATTAGGAGTAATGCAGTTATATTGTGTCGTGAGCTGAAGTGTTCCATCAGGACTACAAGTATTTACAGTTAAATCAAGGTTATTGTTTGTGTATGTATAAGTAGTTTTAATTCCCATGCAGCTTGTACTGCTTATCAAATTACCGTTTTGTATATCATATGTCGATGAACTTGAAGCTTGGGCTGTTTGTCCATTATCTGTATATGGAGTAGTTGTTACGGTAAGGTCGCTTCCGCTCAAAGAGTAAGATATAGTTATTTTTTCCATTTGCTTTGGATACAAAGGCGATGTCAGCTCTGTTTGAGTTATACGTCCTTCACTATCTCTTGTTATAGAGCTGGAAATAGAACTTCCGTTTTGAGTGCCTGTAGATGCACCAACATATAGATTATTTGAGGCAAGGGTATTTGAACTGCTCTCTATAGTTGTATTATTTGGTACGGTTCCTGTAACTGTTGAGCTTGCAAGTATTCCAAAACCAGTGTAAGTACCATTAGAATAACTGCTGTTATAGGAGTTAGTCGTAGAAATACTTTCTCCTCCTGTCAATCCGTATGGATAAATTGTGCTTCCAAGAGATTCGCCAAATTCATCATATCCTGCAGGCTCTGCAGTGCTTGTATTTGTTTCTGTAACACTTGTCATTGCAGAACTGCTGCTTGGATAAAGTGTTGATGTAACTTCTGAAGTGTTATTATAAACAGAACTTCTGTTTTGTATAAAAGGAAAATAACTGTTCCCGTCTTCTCCTACATACTGATAATCAGTTTCAGCCTCTTCTGTACCATTGCACAAAATTTCAGATAATACAGGAAGTTGAAGATAATTATATTCTGTCTCATTTGTTATGTTGTAATTGCTTGTTGCTCCAGGCGTAGTTATTGTTGAATAATAATTGTAATCTACACCCTGCTCACAATCCATCAAACTGTCATCAGATGAACCGTAAGCTGCAACTCCATAGCCTGTAAAATTATTTTTATTTACGCTGTCATAGCTGTATGTAACTGTAGTCGCAGGTTCATTAAATCCTGGATTGCTTATTACGCTTGTGACTCCAGGGAACGTAAACGTTGGACCGCCTAATGCCACAGTATAATTTATACATTGACTGTATTTGTATGTAACTGTTCCTCCTGCAGGATATGTAATTACCGTAGACATATTACCTGTTTGATCAGGCATATTGAAATTTTCAGTAATAGTTGTCTGTAATCCTGCTAGATTTGTTATGGTTATTATATGTTGATATGGATTATTAAAATTAAATTCATAGCTTATTGTTTTTCCGTCAGGCATTGTAATGACTATTTTTGTGTCATTTCCTGTTTGTGGATATGCTATCGCTATCTGCTGGCCATAACTGTCAGTTATTCCTGTAAGTGTTGTTTGATAAGGATATGCATTCATATCTGCATATTGATATGTGATGAAATTTCCATATTTGTCTTCTTGACAAAGCAGTTTTCCATAAGCCCCAAAATAAAGCTTATTTCCAGAAAGGCTTTGAAGAAGATATTTGTAACTGAAAGTCGTTGATTGGTTTGTAATTTGATTTGTAAGAGTAAGCGAAGTAAGATTAGTGGTTATAAGCTGTTCAGCTTCAGAGGGAGTATCAAGCATCCCCGTGTGAAATCCTGATTCATTCGTATAGGTACTGCTCAAAATAACACTGTTTCCTGAACCTGAAAACAGCCTGTATGTATTGGAAGAATAGGGATAGTTAACTATAAAAGGCACGTCAAATCCCCAGCCTTGAGGAGCTCCAAGCAGACGTGCATTCCCGTTATCGTATGAAGGAAAGCTGTTGCTGATTCCTATAGTTGCGTCTATGCCGCTTATAACTCCTGGAAGGGTATACGAAAAACTCAATCCGAGCTGACCTGTCTGTGGATTAACAGAGGTTCCTACTTCAACATTATTGTTATTTGCATAAGATGTTGTTGGTGACGCAGATTCTGAGGAGCTGGAAACAGTTGATTTTTCAGAATTTTGTTCTAACTTCTGATTCATAGATGCTGCTGTTTTCATCGCTTTTGAAAGCGTTTGACTGCTTTTAGAACTGGCAGTATTTATAGTATTTTCTCCTACATAAACCGTACTGTTTGCAAAGCTTAAGCACGGAATAAGTATAAAAAGTGCCATCGACAGCATCAGTGGATAAAAGCCTATCTTATTCCAACGTTTTAATTTATAGCTGCACATATTGAATCTCCCTTATTTACAGACTCATTACTGGTATGTTGTTATCGCTCCAGTAATATGAGTTGAATGTTTGTCCTCCAACAAAATTTTCACCTTCATATACCGACACAGTCGAATTTGGAGGCATAAACAGACCATAATTATTAAATGGTATGCCGCAAACGGCTCCACTAGATTGAGTCACATATACAGGCATATCTGTGGAATTTGATGAAGAACAGGTATTTTGTGCTGGAGTAGTTGTAATCAAGGCATTTGAATCTGTATAGCTGTACGGATGAATAGTACCATATGCACTGATTAGATAGTCATAGAGTGTATTTCCTGCCATAGAAGGATTAAAATTAGTAATAGAAAAAGTTGTTGTCTGTGTAATTCCATCGACAGTTACAGGCTGTTGAGCCGCATACTGCCAGATAAATCCTGAATCATCAAGTGGATTGGTTTCTGATATTCCATTTATATCATATGGCAGAATTCTATATCCTGCATTTAATTTACTCCAATTAAACCTATTTTGAAGCGTCTGAGTATTCAAGCCTTCTTCTGGAAGTACATAAATGCCTGGCATACTGTCAGTGTTGCTGTATACATAATTAGGTATAATGTATTGAGTTGCACTGCCGTCTGTATAGCCGTATATATCTGATGAAGGGTATGTCTCACTGCCATTAAAATCAGGTCCCTGCAAAGTTAGTGTCTGATTGAGTCCTGAATTTGCTGCCATAACAGTGAAGTTAGACTGATTATTTGAAATAAGATTAACGGTTATACTAGCTGTTGCATTACTTTCTCCGCAAAGTTCTGCCTGTATAGTAGAACCATTTTCCGCATTAGGACCGCATAATAGATAATATATATGACCATTGCCGACATTATTATATAATGTATTACCGTCAATTCCGTATTGCACATTTCCATTGCTGTCCTCCATTAAAGAAGCAGGGATTATACCGAAATAACCTTCTTGCGGTGATGATATATCTGCCCCTATGATAGATCCTTCTGCTGAGGAGGTAGTTCCACTTTGAATATATGAAAATATAAGATTGTTGTATAATGGGCTGCTATCAGGTACAACCTGGCTATTGGTTGAGTTTTCAATTTCTACATCAAAAGGAACTGCACATGTCCCATCACCGATATTTTCTATATCGTTGCCGCTTAACGGTGTTATTGTAATATTATAATTGCTGTAATCTGTTGTATCTTGACTAAAAGCAGGAAGAGATGATGTAAAGGAAGATATAATTGCTGGAACAGTACTTTGATTTGAAGAATTTAAATTATACCCTTCCAGACTTACTGTTACTTGCGGGGCAGTGCCTATTCCTGCTGTATATTGAGGACCTATAAACTGAAATGTCTCTGGTTTTGTACTGATTACAAAGTTGCTGGAGCTGTCACCATTCATATTAAATCCCGTGAGCGGGTATTCAGTCAAATTTGTTGTGGTATTGTTATTGGTAATTGCAATATTATAAAAAAAGCCGTTATATCCAGTAGTAAACATATCGCCGTAATTCAAACTCATACATGGGATAGTTATCTGATATACTGCATTGTTGATGTTAGACGGGTCTTGTGAAATCTCGGTAATAACACTATCGTCCCATATCGTACCGTTAAATTCCCAAATTGCCAAGTTAGTATCTACATTTATAGATGCTATTTCACCACTCCCATTCCATTCAGGTGTAACATTGCTGATTGTTGCATTTCCCCACTGATCTGGACCAGCCCATGCACGAGGCCCCCAGCTTCCGTCTTGATAAACCCAAAGATAATCACCTAGTTGATAATAACCTAGTTGATTATTACTACCCCATACAGCCATAGCCTGTAATTCTCCAGTAGTAGGATTCCAATATGGTGATATACCTTTAACTTCAAATGTTGGACTCCACAGTCCGCTTCCTCCAAGCGGAACAGTTTCCCAGATTCCATTTGTGCAAACATAAACTAATCCATTCGATCCAGCAGAGTTCTCCCATGCTACAGCATTCGCCCCAGTAGGAGAATTCTTAGTGCCGTCTATAGTGTAGTCGCTCGGCACAGGGATCATAGAAGTTTCCCAAGAAGATCCATTAAAATAGCATGTGCCTTCACTAGTATTGACACTGATAGATGTTATTTCACCACTCCCATTCCATTCAGGTGTAACATTGCTGATTGTTGCATTTCCCCACAGTGCTGGACCAGCCCATGCACCAGCCCCCCAGCTTCCGTCTTGATAAACCCAAAGATAATTATCAGTTTGTGAAAAAGCACTCCATACAGCCATAGCCTGCAATTCTCCAGTATTAGGATTCCAATATGGGGCAACACCGTCAATTGTTGGTGCGTAGGCACCCCACTATCCATTTCCACCCCAAGCACCCCATATTCCATTCGTGCAAACATAAACTAATCCGCTACCATGATCTTCAGAAGTACTTTCCCATGCTACAGCATTCGCCCCAGTAGGAGAATTTATAGTACCGTTTACAGTATACCCGCTCGGCACAGGAGGTGCTGAAATTTGTACTTGGCTTGCGTAAACGCACGATGTAAGAAACAGCATTCCACAAAAAAATGTCATTATTAATAAAATCACCTTTTTCATTTTCTATTTTCCTTTATTTTGTTGCAACTTGTTTGTTAAAAATGACATAAAGTATTATAAGATAACAAAAAAAACAAATAAAATTATAAAGAAAAATACATAATTAACATTTTGAATAAAATATTTAACAGATAATGTTTAATTATCATTATTTGTTTGCATGAAAAATAAATCTTTTGCATCTTAATACTATGGCTGGAGATATAAGAGTAAACATGTAAATTATTTAATTCATTAAATATATAACATAATGGAAAATCATATGAAGTTTTATTCTGAAGAGTTCAAAAAGATAAGAGAACAAAAAGGTATGTCGATAGCACAGCTTATTGAAATTATTGGTTGTTCCAGAGTCTCAATATGGCTTTGGGAAAACGGTAAAAAAATACCTTCTGAAAACAAAATAAAAGCAATAGCCAGAGCATTGCACACCAAGCTTAGCAGCATCTCTGATCTTCCTGATGATCCAAAGCGTGTCGATGATGATATTGTTCCTATTTTTAATATTATAGATCGTACTAATATTTTTGGCTTCGGAAAAGAGTTAGAAAAGATAGAGAATACAGTAAAATATATGACTGAAATTACAGAGGTACTTAAAAATTGCACCTTGGTAATGAATGTATTACTTAAATTTACAATTGCTGCAATATATATAAAAAACACTCAGAATATTTTTGTTCTTTGTAATAATTTATGTGCGGATTTATTTAAAATTAAAAGTAATGAATGTGTTTCAGGATTAAATGATTTTGATGTAATGATGTACAAAGAAGCAGATGCCAACAGCAAAGAAGATGAAGAACTACTTAAAACAGGCAAAGAACTGAAAAAAGAAGGATATATACCAAATACAGCAAAAAAAAGGTGGGGAATAATACGCAAAAATGTTATAGTTGACAACAAAGGGAATATTTTGGGGTTAATGTGCTCGATACTTGACATTACTGAACAAAAAGAAGCAAACGAATTAAGAGAACTCTTAGAGCTTAATGTAAGACATATGACTACAGGTATTGCAATCATAGACCTTAAAACTCATAAAGTTTTATATGTAAATTCAGCATATGAAAAAATATATGGAGCTTCAGCAGAAAAAATATATAAAGGTGGTTTCAAATTCATGTGTTCGCTTATACATGAAGATGACGTTAATATGATTTATAACTCTATGAATCCTAATGAGTTTGTAGAAAATCTTAAATTTAAGCTAAAAAGAGAAATAGATGGTAAACCAATATGGATAAAAGCTACAAGAACCAAAGGAACTTTTAAAGATAGGACATGCTCGATAAGTTCAAGCAGATTTATGGATGACGAACTTTTTACCCTTTAGCAACTCGTGACAGTTATTAATTTTCATACCCCCCCTAATAAAACAAAATGAAATTCAGTACGATAATAATATTAACAGCTCTTTTGACAGCTTCAGGGCAGCTCGCAAATACAATTTTTGTCCCTGCAATGGGACTGATGGCACTATATTTAAACGTTAATCCAGCCTCTATTCAAGGCTTTATTGCAGGCTATCTTTTACCATATGGGCTTTCACAATTTATCTATGGACCATTGGCAGACCGTTACGGAAGACGCCCTATTGTTCTTATAGGCATCATAATATTTATGGTAGGAGCACTCATCTCAGCTACAGCAACAATGTATGGTTTAGTTCTCTTAGGCTGTATACTACAAGGCACTGGTGCTGGTGTTGGTGGCATGATGTTTAGAACCATAATGCGAGATTGTTTTACTGGCGACAAACTGCAAAAAGCAAATAGTATAATGACTATGGCAGTAGTTTTCGCTCCACTGCTTGCCCCCATAATAGGCAGCGCACTTGCTGTAACATTCGGATGGAGAGCCATTTTTTACTTTCTATTTATTTTTTCCATAGTACTGTTTTTCATAGAATGCAAATTCCTTAAAGAAACAAAACCAAAGGTTCAACATCCATTAACTCTCTGGAATAAATACAAAATGCTTTTTAAAGAAAAATCATTTATCCCATATACCATTATACTTGCTCTTATTTTTGGAGGAATTGCAGTATTTGAGGCAAGCTTGGGAATTATATTAGGTCAAATATTTAAATTAAACCCAGAGATAATAAGCTTGCTTTTTATTCTTCCTTGTCCTTTTTTCTTTATCGGCTCTTACGCCGCAGGGAGAATGTCGTCTTATATCCAGCTCAATAAAATCATTTTTATTGGTATATTAATCGCTTTCGTAAGTGCTCTATGTATGCTTATACCAGGCCTTTTTAACTTCATAAATCTTATTATTGTAATACTCCCGCTATGCTTTTTTATGCTCTCGGCAGGTCTTTTGGCACCAACTGCAACTACTGGGGCTATCGACCCTCTTGGTTTTATTGCAGGAACAGCGGGAGCGGCAATTGGCGGAATACAAAATATTGGGGCTGGAATATGCACAACTATTTCATCACTTATCCCTCAAACAACCCAAATTCCACTTGCATTGATCTTAACAATACTCTCATTTATCAGCCTTTTAATCTTTCTATTTATGATAAGACACAAAGGCTTTGCACATATGGAACAGAGAGAATTGCCCAAAAGTGATTTTATATGAGTTTTGAATTTAAAAAAAACAAATATCTTAATAAAAACAGCATTGATAATATAAATATTTTTCCCTTCAGGCCTAGCAGCAAATTCAAAATTTCAGTTGTAATACCTGTTTATGGCGAACATAAATCATTAAAAGAGACTCTATTATCATTAAATAAAAATTCTCATGAATACCTCTCCCAAACAGTCGTAATAATTGTTATAAATTCGCCTGAAATAAATGAGAATATTAAATATGCACAAGATAATTTAAAGCTTTTAACAGAACTTTCCGCTTCAACGTATCTCCCTCAAAATAATTTAAATTTATTTTGGATAGATGCTTCATCAACAGGAAATAAACTCCCAGGTTCTGGCGGTGTTGGCATGGCAAGGAAACTTGGAATGGATGCATCTCTCTTTTTTGCAGAGTGGGGAAAAGAGCCTATAATCATAAGTTTGGATGCCGATACTTTGGTGATGAATAACTATCTCGAATCTATTTTTCATTTTTTTCAAAAATTCAAATATTGCGCAGGATCCATTAACTTTTTGCACAGACAAGATCAGAGTGATGAAATAAATAATGCAGTGAAAGAATACGAAGGCTATTTAAATTCGTACGTTGACGGTCTGAAATTTGCAGGTTCACCTTATGCATTTCACACTATTGGTTCTGCAATGACATTTAGAGCTTCATCATATATTGCGGCAGGTGGTATGAAAAAACTAAAAGGTGGTGAGGATTTTTATTTCATGCAAAGCTTGAAAAAGCTTGGGGAAATAGGAGTTGTCGATAAAACGACTGTCTTCCCCTCTGCAAGAATATCACAAAGAGCCACATTTGGAACTGGTATAAGGATATCAGAATCACTCAATGGTAAAAGTATAAAATGCTATAATCCAAATGTGTTTGTAACTTTAAAAACTCTGTTAGATACAATTGATAATTGGATTGGATTTTCTGAATCTCTTTCAACTTTCTTAAATTTAAAAGACTCAAATCCAGAAGTCTATCTCTTTTTTGAAAAAAATAATCTTACCGAACTGTGGACAAAAATATATACAAATACAATAAGTTCAAAAATTGAGTTAAATTCATCGCAAAGAGAAAAATTAAAAACCGCATTTCACAACTGGTTTGACGCATTTAAAACTTTAAAATTCATTCACTTCCTTGAAAATTCTTATCCAGAAAAATACAGCAAACTTTGATTAGGAGTTAAGCAAAATGAAGCCCAAAATCTACATTGCATATAAAATACCAATGAGCAATAACACTCTATCCAAACTCAATGAAAATTTCTCAGTAGACTTTAATCAATTACCAAGGCTTTTATCACAAAATGAATTGATAAACAATCTAAAAAATTCTGACGGAGCAATTGTTTTGCTTTCAGATAACATCAATAAAAGAGTTATAGATGCACTTCCAAATATTAAAATCTATGCAAACTATGCTGTAGGATACAATAACATAGATCTAAAATATGCTACTTCCAAAAATATCACAATTACAAATACGCCAGGCGTGCTCTCTGACGCAACTGCAGAAACAGCCTTTGCCTTAATGATTTGCGTTGCAAGAAAAATTACAGAATCTGACAAATTCATTAGAGATGGTAAATTTAAAGGAGCAATGCCAGATTTAATGTTAGGACAAGCACTTACTGGTAAAACTCTCGGCTTAATTGGGGCAGGTCTCATTGGACTCAGCCTTGCAAAAAAAGTTTCTGGTTTCGACATGAAAATTCTTTACCATAACCGAACGATAAACTCTGAATTAGAAACAAAATATAACGCAAAATATGTGTCAAAGGAAGAACTCCTCAAGAATTCCGATTTTATATCAATTCATACCCCGCTGACAGAAGAAACATTTCACCTAATCTCAGAAAATGAATTTGGTATTATGAAAAAAAATGCAATTCTTATAAACACAGCACGAGGTCCTGTCGTGGATGAAAAAGCATTAGTTAAAGCATTAAAATTAGGACAAATATTAGGTGTTGGGCTAGATGTTTTTGAAAGCGAACCAATTATAAGGAAGGAACTGCTAGAGGCAAACAATGCAGTTTTGTTGCCGCATATAGGCAGTGCCACATTGGAAACACGTCAAAATATGGCAGAAACGGCAGTTGACAATTTAACTGCATTTTTTAATGGACAAACACCGCCTAACGCACTATAAATAAGATAATTATAACACGCATAAATTGGTAAAAATTTCACCTCTATTTGAAAAATTATGAATAATAATAAAATCCAAAACCTTGAATTCATGCTCAAGCTTTATTGCAAGAAATTCCACAACACACATATCCTATGTAAAGAATGCAACGAAATAATAAATTATGCAATAATAAAACTTGAAAAATGCCCGTTCAGAGGAACTATTCACACGTGCAAAACATGCCACATACACTGTTTTACTGATAATTATAGAAAAAAAATAACTGAAATAATGCGGTTTGCCGGGCCTCAAATGATACGACATAAACCATTCTCTGCAATATTCCATCTCATTGCATTAAAATATTCTAAATTAACAAAACCTAAATAAAATCCCTTGTTTTTAACCTCATTATTAAACTTTTTTTAAAAAAAAGCTAAATTTTGCTTGCATTTGTGCACGTGTGCACTAAATTAAATGCATAATAAAAACAATTAACAAATGAGGCATGAAAATGAAAAAGAACATATTTAAAAAAATGTTAAAATCTTATGTAAATTCAATGAACAATTACGGAGAAGCTATGAGTGCTTCTTATTCTGAAATCGGAAAAACACATTAATTATAAGTTGAATAAATTTAGGAGACAAGATTATGAAACAGAATATAGTAAAAAGAATATTTAAGGCTTATGTAAATTCAATGGAATCATGTGGCGATGCGATATTGTCATCTTACTCAGAAATGGGCAAAAGAAACAGATAAAAATAAGCTTAAAATAGTATATTTTCACACAACGGGCTGAACAGTTTTTCCATCCCCCCTTTCTGTTCAGCCTTTCTTATTTCCTCTCTTCGCTCAACTAAGGAAGCATAAAGATTAAGAATGAAAATTAATGATTATTTTGTAAAAATTTTATCTATTATTTACACTCAAACTAAGTTAAGTTAAAATCGTTTTATTTTTTACCATTAAGCTTTACAAATTACCTATTATGAATTTTTAAGGAGTGTATTATGGGGGAAAGAGCTTTAAATCCAAACAAAATTGGAAACTTTTTAGACAAATCGCCATCTGATTTTACAAAAAAAGATATTATTCAGTACATAGAAAAAAACAATATAAAGATGGTCAATTTCAGATATGTAGGCGGAGATGGACGCCTTAAGCTTCTTAATTTTGTCATCAACAGCAAAAATTATCTCGAAAAAATACTCTCTCTTGGTGAACGCGTGGACGGTTCAAGTCTATTTTCGTATATAGCTGCAACATCAAGCGACCTATACGTAGTGCCGCGTTATAAAACAGCCTTTGTAAATCCATTTACAGAAACGCCATCTATAGATTTACTATGTTCTTTTTATACAAGAGAAGGCAAACCGCTTGAAAGTGCTCCAGAATACGTATTACGAAAAGCTGCTACTGCATTAAAGGAGAAAACAGGATTTGATTTCGAAGCTTTAGGAGAGCTTGAATTTTACATATCATCCGAGTTAGATCAAATCTACAAAATCATTCCTCAAAAAGGTTATCATGAATCACATCCATATTCAAAATGGGAATTCATCCGCGTAGAAGCGATGAAGCTTCTAAGTGAAATGGGCTGTCAAACCAAATACGGTCATGCAGAAGTTGGCAACATTATAGCAAATGAAAAAGAATATGTACAACATGAAATAGAATTCTTACCAGTACCAGTTTGCGATGCTGCCGATCAATTAGTAATTGGGAAATGGGCTCTTAGGAAAATTGCCTATAAGTATGGACTTGAAATCAGCTTCGCACCTAAAATCATTGTTGGTCACGCTGGAAGTGGCCTGCATATACATGCTAGACTGGTGAAAGATGGAAAAAACATGATCGTTGATAAAAATGGTTCTCTTAATGATACTGCAAAAAAAATGATCGGTGGATATTTAGACTGTGCACAATCCCTTTCAGCATTTGGAAATACTGTTCCTACTTCATTTTTAAGACTTGTTCCACACCAAGAAGCACCTACAAATATTTGTTGGGGAGATAGTAACAGGTCAGTTTTAGTTCGCGTTCCTCTAGGTTGGAGCGGAGTAAGCAGTATGTCTCTTGATGCAAATCCATTGGAAAAAGAAGAGCCAAAACAATATATCAGCAATCAAACTATTGAGATTAGAAGCCCTGACGGTTCAGCTCATGTATACAGTCTTCTCGCAGGTTTATGCGTAGCAGCACGTCATGGATTAGAATCAAAAGAATCAATTCAAACAGCAAGTGAGCTTTATGTAAAAGAAGATGCGAACAAATCTGATTTAAATTTGCCTCAGCTTCCTACTTCATGCAATGATGCTGGAGAAAGGCTTATCGAAAAACGCGAAATTTACGAAAAATATGGTGTTTTCCCAACAGCAATGATTGACGGAATAGCTGAAACATTAAAATCGTATAATGATAATAATCTAAGCAGCGAGCTGTTTGGAAACGCCAATGCACTACAAGATTTAGTTGACAAACATTTCCATTGCGGTTAAATGTAAAAAAGATAAGGCAGCTTCATGAATTGAAGAGTGCCATTTTTTTAGTTTCACATGCTCTCAATTGCACGTTTAATTTTTAAAAGATGCTCTTTATCTGTTATCTGATATGATAAATCTGACGATGAAGAGCCAAGTTTTAATGTTGCATTTGAGACAGTTTTCATACATGACGCAGAGCAATGTACTTCTTTTACATCTGTTTCCTTAATCAGAGAAGAGACATTAACAGAGTTAACACCACTGCCAGCCATAATACAAATTCTGCCATCAGCATACTTTATTGCGTCAGCAATAACCTTTGCACCCGCAGGAGCTTTATCTGCAAGTCCTGATGTGAGAATCCTATCAATTCCTAGCTTAACTAGAATATCTATTGATTTTCTATAATCAGGTACAAAATCAAAAGCTCTGTGAAATGTAGTTCCTAGATTAAATTGTTTAGCTGCTTTAACAATCCCCTCAGCCGCATGAAAATTAATTTCAAGGTTAGGAGTTAATACTCCAAAAACAACTCCATTTACGCCAATTTCAGCCATAGCTTTAATCTCTTCCTTCATCATTTGCAGCTCAGATGAAGAATAACAAAAATCTCCAGCCCTAGGTCTAATCATCGCATACGAAATAATCTTTGATCGCTTAACTGCATAAAATACCGTACTGTAGGCAGGAGTTAAACCACCAAGAGCCAATGCACTGCAAAGCTCTACTCTATCAATCCCCACTTCTGAACATGTATCTATTGATTCAATATTATCTAAACAAACTTCTAGATTAATTTTCATAATGCTCTTCTTTTTCTATTCAACCAGCTCGGCTTTTTCTTTAGCAGCCTCTTTCATACCATCTTTAAAAACTCTATAAAAAACAGGTTCACTTCCTCTATAACTAACAACTTTATAGTTGTCGTTTTTATCTATGGCATGAATAGTAACTTCATCAAGATAACCGCCTTTCAGTGATCTCAAATCAGAAACAGCCTCGTAAACTGCATCTGTCACACTCATTCCCATCTTCATATACAAAACAACAGATCTCGCCGTGCAAGCTCTTATTGTCATTTCCCCGGTATGAGTGCACGCACAAGCCCCATATCGACTGTCGGCATATGATCCTGCTCCAATTATAGGACTGTCGCCCAGTCTGCCAGGATGCTTCCAACCCCATCCTGATGTACTTGTTGCAGAGGCTATTTTTCCATGAACATCTTTGGCAATGTAAACCGTTGTATCAAAACATTTTTCAGGATCTACTGCAATTGAATTAATTTTATATAGTGGAATATTTGGAAATTTTAACTTTTCTTCTACCGTTAAAACCTTATTTAAATGTTTTTCCCATGCAAGCTTTGAATCTGGTATTAAATTTTCAGTTTTTAATGCACCTAAATCTTCAGCAAATCGTACAGCTCCACCGCCTACAACGATTTCGTATTGAAGTTTTTTTAAAACTTCATACGCAACTTCAACTGGATGCGCAAACCCTTTAAGTGCACCTACGGCACCTGTTCTAAGAGTATCTCCATCCATTACGCTGGAATCAAGCTCGACTTCGCCTAAAATATTTGGCCAGCCACCACATCCTACAGTTCTTATAGTAGAGTCAGATTCAACAAGCTTAATGCCTTCAATTATAGATTCAAGTGCTCTGCCGCCATTAGATAAAAGTCTAACAGCTTCAGAAACACCGCATCTTCCCTCGTTATTAGCTATAAGTATCATCTACACATTTCCTTCAGTTATTTTTGTTAATTTTCTAATTGAAGGTATACAGCATGCAAGAATTGCAGCCAGTAAAATTGAAGCTATAAAAATCCAAAAATATATTGTACTAAAAGTATTTATTTTCAAACTTCCAATGCTGTTGCCGCCGCCAAACCCCAAATAACCAATATAACCGCCTATCCATCCAGCGTACGCACTGATAGTCCACCATACGCCCATCATTGTAGAAGAAAGGTGTTTAGGGGCAAGTCTTGTAACAAGCGCAAGTCCTACAGGTGAAATACAAAGTTCACCGAATGACATAAACATATAACTCAACATGATCCACCATACGCTCATTGGAAGCTCTTTTTTCCCAATTGCGAGAACAGCAAAGCTTATGCCTATAAAAACTAAGCTCAATACAAACTTTATGTCATCTCCAGGTTCTTTATTGGAATTAGCCAGTTTTTGCCACATAGCTCCAAAAATCCAATTGAAAAATGTTAAAATAACAAGATACATCCCCATTACTGTCGTAGTAACTACAGCAATACCAAACATATGCTGCGAAACAAAACTATTAATATAAACAGGGAAACTTATACTCTGTTGATCATTAAACGACCAGAAAAGAACCATGAAAATTGATAAGAACAAAATCATAAAAATATTCTTACGCTCTTTTTTATTAAGCTTTTTCCAAAAACTAGATATGTAAACAGCTAAAATAACAAGCGATGCAGCCGTAACATAATTTGCTGCAACAGGATGCGAAATTATATACGCAAAAGCCAAAGCTACAACGATAATTCCAATAAAAATCCACTGCCATATAGAGATTGAAAGTATTTTTTTTGTATGTATTTTTGGATCATACCAGTTAACAACTTCTGGATAGTGTTTTTTCCCTGCAAGAAAAATGAAAAGGCCGCCAAACATACCAATAGCAGAAAGCAGAAAACCGTAATACCAGCCATACGTTAATCCTACGTATCCAACAAGAAATGTAGCAATTAAGGCACCGATATTAATTCCAGCATAAAAATAGGCAAATCCGCTATTTCTAAGCTTTTCTCTAGTATCATAAAGTTTGCCAACAATAACAGTTACGTTTGATTTGAACAAGCCAGTCCCTGCAGAGATGAACCCCAATCCAAGGAAAACAAAAGTGGGAGTGGTAAAGCTCAATGTTAAAAATATATTCCCAAGACAGATACAACTTCCGCCAAGCAGAACGCATCTTTTATATCCAATAAGCCTATCAGCTATGATGCCGCCAATTGCAGTAGTGATGTATACATAAGTTACATACGTACCAAAAATAAGTTCAGCTTCAGCTCCATAATGCAGCCCTTTTGTCAGATAAAGAACTAAAAGTGCACCGATACCGTAAAAACTGAAACGTTCCCACATTTCTGTCATAAAACAGAAATAAAGCCCCTTTGGATGAGTTAATTTCTCCACATTTCCCCCTTGATCGTTAATTTATAATTGAATGAAGCGTTTATAAATTAACCATAAAATAATAAAAAGCAAATGTAAGAAATTCGGAATTAAACTTCTATGCGTTTTTTGTTTTGAATTAGAGCTTTAAAATTATTAGAGAAACTACATTTTTTGGCATCGGGATATAATCTAAGGATGAAGCATCCTCTTGCCCATATTTTAGAGCCCAAATAAAAAATTCAACCACTATTTTTCCTGAAGAAGTCTGCATCTTTTTTTTAGGGATAAGTACAAAAGTAGATGCCGCAATTGGCCAACTTTCTTTACCTTCGGCATCTGTTATAACTGAATAAAATCCATTGGATTCAGTCCAATCTGCGGATGATGCAGCAGAATAAAATGATGTTGCTGATGCTGTTACTTGCTGATTGTCTTTATTTATCATTTTTACAGGAATTAACCCTTTACTTTCTTTTATATAGGCATATTCTACATATCCTATAGAGTTTGGAATTATCTTTACCTGAGCTGCAACTCCTGCATTTCCCTTCGAACCAATAATACTTGATGGCCATTTTACTACAACATCATAACCGACTCTTTCATTCCACTCTTTATTGGCCTTTGCAAGATAATTCGTGAAATTATATGTTGTTCCTGAACCATCTGCTCTCACTATTAAAATTATTTTTGAATGAGGAAGTTTTAAATCTGGGTTTAATTTCTGTATCTGTGCATCATCCCAAAAAGTTATATTTCCCATATATATATTGGATAAAACATTTCCATTGAGAACTAACTCATTTGAATTAATACCTTTTACGTTAATAATTGGCACTATTCCACCGCATGCAACTGGAAACTGAATTAATCCACGCTCATCAAGCTCCTTCGTTGATAAAGGCATATCTGAGGCTGCAAAATCAATTGTATCAGCATAAATTTGACGGAGTCCACCACCTGAACCAATTGGTTGATAATTTATATTTTCGCCTTTAATCTTACTGTAATTTTTCGCCCAAAGCGACATTAGTGGATAGATAAAAGTAGATCCAGCCCCAGTTATATTGCCTGTATTAGCAAATAAAGGCGATGAACCAACAAAAAATAACGTCAACATTAAAAAAAGTAATTTCCCTAATAATTTCATTTTAAACTCTCCTAAAAATGTGTAATATATTTTTTTATAGACTTTTTCTGTTCTTCTTCAAAAAAGTTTGCCGAAGATGATACCATTTTAATTTCTCCATGTTTTAAAAAGACTATCTCATCGGCTATTCTTTCGACCTGATGCATATTATGAGTTACCAAAATAACCGTATAAATTTTTTTTAAATTAAGAATTACTTCTTCTATTTTTTCAGTTGAAAGCGGATCTAATGCTGATGTTGGTTCATCAAGAAGCAAAATATCAGGCTTCATAGCCAAAGTTCTTGCAATACACAACCTCTGTTGCTGGCCTCCTGATAGTGCACTTCCTGATTTGTTTAGATTATCCTTAACCTCTTTCCAAAGAGCAGCCTGTTTTAATGCCTCTTCTACTCTAATTGGTATCTCTTTTTTAGGCACAAGACTGCTATTTTTCAGTGCAAAAGCTATGTTATTGTAAATCGACATTGGAAAAGGAGTAGGTTTTTGAAATACCATTCCTATTTTGGTACGTAAAAATTCCATTTCATATGCATTAGATAAGATATTTTTACCGTCATAAAAAACTTCTCCAGTTGATCTATGACCAGGGTATAGTTCATATATTCTGTTAAAAACTCTCAAAAGCGTTGACTTGCCTGACCCTGAATGTCCCATTAATACAGAAATAACATTGCTTTTAAATGATACATTTATATTAAACAACGCCTGCACACTTCCATAATAAAAATTTAAATTTTTAGCTGTAATTGCGATTTTGAGATTATCTTTATTCATAATACGGCAAAGTCATCCTAACAATTAATTAATTTTGCGTTGACAAAAAACTCTAGCAAAAATATTTAAAACTAATATAACAACAGTAACAATTAAAGCTGCACTCCAGGCGAGTTCTTGTGAATTTTCGTATGGACTCATTGCATACTGAAACATAACAACAGGCAGGTTTGCCATCGGGTGAAGAATATTATCGTTCGAAAATTGGTTATTTAAAACTGTAAAAAGAAGCGGAGCAGTCTCTCCTGCAATCCTTGCCAAAGCTAAAATTACCCCTGTAATCAAACCTGAAACTGCACTCTTGTAAATAATAGAAAATGTGACTTTCCATCTTGGAATTCCTAATGAAACAGCAGCTTCTCTCAATGTATAAGGCACAATTTTCATTACATCTTCAGATGTTCTCACAATCATCGGCACAGCAATAATAATAAGTGCGATAATGCCTGCAAGTGCCGAAAAATGCCCCAATGTTTTTACAATTAAGCCATACACGAAGAGACCTATTATGATTGAAGGTGCGCTCAAAAGAGTATCATTCACAAATCTAACCATAGAATTTAACTTCCCTGCACTGTTAAATTCAGTCAGATAAGTTGCAGCTAAAATGCCGATCGGCATAGCAATCAAAATAGCAATACCTGTAATTATAAAACTTCCCTTTATCGCATTTAAAAGTCCTCCATCGCTTCCAAGAGGCGGTAAATTCTCTGTAAAAAGTTTCAAGTTTATTCCTGGAAGACCTTTTGATATCAATGAATATAAAACTATAAAGAGAATTGCTACCGCAATAAATATGCAAATCCAACAAGAAATCGTGAATATAAAATTTGATATTTTTCTACCTAAAGTTTTTTTCATATTATGTTCACACTGCCTTAAAATCGATTTATTGCCCAATACTTTGTGTAGAGAGCTAGCAACATCTTTTTTTTAAAAAAAATCTAGAAATTGAGAGGACAACAAAAGTTATAACAAAAAGAACCAATCCCAGTTCCAACAAGGCAGAAGGATAAATATTTCCAAGCGCTTCTGTAAATTCATTTGCAATCGTCGCTGAAATTGTGGTTCCAGGCATAAACAGACCATCAAATAAAATATGACTGTTACCTATTACAAATGTCACTGCCATAGTTTCACCTAAAGCTCTCCCAAGACCAAGAACAACGGCACCAAACAGACCATTTTTCGTATAAGGCAGCAACACTTTGAAAGTAAGTTCAGCTCTAGTCGCCCCAGTAGCATATACAGATTCAAGCATAACATTTGGAACAGATGCAATTACATCTCTCATCACTGAAGAGATGAGCGGAATAATCATTATTGCCAATATTATTCCTGCGGTAAATACTCCTATTCCTATAGGGTAACCGCCAAATATATAATTTAAAACAGGAATATTTTGAAATTTTTCAATCAGCGATGGCTGAATATGTTCACTCAAAAATGGAACAAGAACAAAAAGTCCCCACATTCCGTAAATAATACTCGGTATTGCTGCCATAAGCTCTATGAGTCTCGATAAAACTGATTCAACTTTATTTCCAACTATTTGAGTAAGAAAAATAGCAATGCAAAAACTAATCGGAACTGCAAAAATTATCGCTATTAACGATGTAACTAAAGTTCCTACGATTGCAGGTAAAGCTCCAAAATTTTCCGAAACAGGATCCCATTCAGATGAGGATAAAAAACTTAGTCCAAACCGATAAACAGAAGGATATGCATCTATGAATAGAACTATAAACATAGCTATTATTACAGCCACGATGAGCAATGATGCAATAAATGTTAATTTTTTAAACATAAAATTAATGTTCTGAAAAATAGATATTGTAGCAAAAATGAATCAACTTTAGAAAAATTTATAGTGAGTATGAAGCGGTTAATATTGGCAATTAACTTATTTAAATAATAACTTCGATGCTTTGTTTATGTTGATGTCCAACAAAAACAGCCAAATTAAGCAATGCGTCTTGCAAAATAGTAAGATATATGGGAAGAATTGCAATATTTTTTTACTTAAATGTTATGTTTTTTTATTCTTCTGGAAAGAGCAAGCCTATCAATCCCTAAAAGCTCAGCTGCCTTACTCTGATTGCCATCGCATTTGAGCATGGCAAGTTTAATTAACTCTTTTTCGTGTTCCTCTAGATTAAATTCATCATCAGAAGCATGCTTGTGTTCTTCTCCTTTTTCCTCATCTTCAAAAGCCAGAAGATCACATAATATATCAAGATTACCGTCATCGGATAGAATCATAGCACGTTCTATTAAGTTTCTTAATTCGCGAACATTCCCTGGGAAATTGTAAGATTCAAGTTTGGAAATAATTTTAGAAGATATACGAAAAGATGATTTTCCATACTTAATCAGAAAGAGTTTAGCAAAGTAATTTATAAGTAATTCTATATCCTCTTTTCTTTCACGAAGTGGTGGAAGTTTAATTACAAGAGTTTGAAGTCTATGCAAAAGATCGAGTCTAAACTTTCCATCTGATACAAGTTTCTGAATGTTTTTATTTGTTGCAGCCAAAATTCTGCAGTCAAATGCGAATTCTTTACTCTCACCAATTCTCGTAATTTTTTTCTCTTCAATTGATCTAAGCAGTTTTCCCTGCATCTCTATAGGCATCTCGGATATTTCATCTAAAAAAAGAGTACCTTTATCTGCCACCTCGAAATGCCCCGCTCTATTTTCGACTGCTCCTGTAAAAGAACCTTTTCTATGACCAAAAAACTCGCTTTCCATAAGCTGGCTTGGAATAGCCGCACAATTTACGGCTAAAAATTTATTATTTTTCCGTTCACTAGCATAATGGATAATTCTTGCGACTATTTCTTTACCCGTTCCACTTTCGCCTATTATCACTACGTTCGCAGCGGGATGTCTAGCTGCAATTAATGCAACTTCATTAACTTTACGGATAGCAATGCTCTTGCCAATAAAATCTGATTCAATTTCTTTCTGTAGTTCAGATGATATAAGAGAATTTTTATCTCCATACGATGATGTTTTTGCAGAATTACAAGATTTAATGCGACTTCTATCTATCGCTGAGCGTAAGCTTTCATATGAAAAAGGTTTCTGTAAAAAATCCACAGCGCCCAACCTCATAGCCTGTATAACAATCTCCATGTCTCCATGACCAGTCATCATAATTACTTTGACGTTCGAGAAATCAGCCTTCATTTTTTTTAAAACATCTAATCCAGAAGAGGTTCCAAGCCTTAAATCAAGGAGCATTAAATCTATTTCATTATTTTTTAAAACATCAAACGCATCTCTCTCATTTGAAGCAGCTAATACAGAAAATTTTCTTCTTAAAAGCAGCTCTTGAAGCTCTTCTAAAAACTCGGTTTCATCGTCAAGTATTAATATTTTTATACTTTTCCCGTCCATGTAAGAATATTCTCCATTTCTTCACCTTCTCAAATTAAAGCAAGATTATTTTATTTTTTTCTCTATAGTGTTGCAATCAAATGCTGACTATAGGATTATGTGTAATCAAAAGCAGGCAAAACAACACAAACAGAAGTCCCCCCTGCTTCAACACGCATAAATTTTATATCACCTTTCATCTGTTTAATTATTCCATAACTTATTGAAAGACCAAGACCTGTTCCATGACCAGCTTCTTTTGTTGTAAAGAAGGGTTGCAAAATCTTCTCTTCTGTTCCTTCTTTTATTCCAATACCGTTATCTGTCACATTAATAATTATAAATTTCTCTTCAACACTTACTGATATAAAAATATTTTTATTAACGTAAGAATCGTCCAACGCAGATTTCTCTTCAATGGCATCTTTAGCATTAGATAAAAAATTTATAATTACCTGTTCAAAACGATAAGTATCTCCGTTCGAGAGAACTATATCGGAACAAAAGTTCGTGTGTATATTAATACCGTGATTTATATACTGCTGTTGAACAAGCGACATGGCATTTTTGATACTATCTATGATATTAAAAGGGACATCGCTATTTTTGCCATTTTTTTGCTCTCTTGAAAACATTCTAACGTGATTTATTATGTTGGATATTCTATCAACACAGCCAATTATCCGATCTGATTTTTTCTTGAAAAATTCTGGGTCTATTCCCTTTCCATCATCAATAGCAGCAGAAATATTTTTTACAACATAAGATATTGTACTTAACGGCTGATTAATTTCATGCGCCATTCCTGCTGCCATTTCTCCTAATGAAGCAAGCTTCCCTGACTGCACCAATTGTGCCTGTTTTTCTGCCAACTCATTAGTTCGCTCACTTACAAGTTCTTCCAGATGTTCTCTATATTTCTCAAGTTCCATTTCTGCAAGTTTTTTTTCTGTTATATCTCTATTTACTCCTCTAAAACCTATTAAAACACCATCTTCATCGTAAATAGGTACTCCGTTAGATAAAAGACAAACTGCTTCATCACTTTTATTTTTATACCACTGTTCATCATCAATTAGCGGCTCGTTAAGTGGAAATTTATCTTTAAAAAGTTTTTTTATCTTAATATTTGCAAGATTATTGCCACGATAACTAAACTCAAAAGGAGTTTTACCAATCATCTCATCAGGCTCATATCCTAATAATTTTTTTACTTTCCCCGATATATAAACATATCTGTATGACGTATCGATTTCCCATATACAATCAGCAATGCTTTCGGCGATATCTTTAAATCTTTTTCTACTTGTTGACAATGCAAGCTCTATCTCATTTCTCTTATCGATCATTCGATTCACAGATTCAGCCAATATCGAAAACTCTTTAAAATGAACCTTTTCAGATTCCATTTTTATTGATTCCAATGCAGCTTTATCAAAAAATGATATGAATGCACTAAAACTGCGTTTCATCCGCAATGCTAAAAATCCTGCGATTATAAAAATCAAAACTATAAAAACAACAAGCAAAATTATAAGTTTAATAACATGAAAAATTGTGTTTTCCCTCAAAACAGAATTCTTCTCTGTGAGTGTCTTTTCAAGATCTTTTAAAAAAACTCCAACTCCAATAACCCACTGCCAATCATTTATACCTTTCACATAAGAAACTTTTTCATACAAATTTTGGTCACCTGCATTTTTTAAAGCAGGATAATAAATGTATCCTCCTCCATTTTCAGCTGCAGCAAGAGCTTTTTCCATAAATTCAGAATTATTAATCGGTTTATAATTGTATTCTACAGGTTTCCCATTAAAAACTATCGGTTCACCTTCATAATTATCTATAAAAAAATATTGATTCGCCGCGAACTTTATCTTTTCTATCCAACCCAATATTTCATTTTTGGTCAAATCTCCAATATAATTTACCTGTTCTCCAACCCCTATGAACCAATCGTATTCATTAAATAATTTAACATACCCAAGCTTAATGTATTTTGTTTTTTTCTCATCTCTATTCTCAATCATAACAGACCAATAATAACTGTTTAAAGGTCTACCTTCTTCTCTATTTTTATCGATAATTTTTCTTATTACTGTGCTTTCTTCCACTGATGTTGTTCCTGATTCAAGCTCAGAATTTAATAAAAAATCTCCATGTAAATTAAAGATATTTACGTAACAGTTTGAATTTAGTTTTTCAAAATCTTTGATTCGTTTAAAAATAAGTTCTTTAATTTGATTGTTTGAGTATCTAGTTGCGTTTTCTTCATAAATTTCAGTAATTGCCTGATAAAGATATTCTGTTTTTTCCTTTAAATCTTTTTTTGCATCATCTTCAGCGAGGTACTTTTTATATTCGATATAACTCAATATTCGTTCAAGTTCGTTCTTTATTTCCAATTTTCTTTGTTGAATATGGTCATTTTTTATCGTTGCAACTTCTTCATCAAAATCACGATATTCTTTAAAAATTATGTATCCGTCTACGAGAACGGTAAAAACAACAATAACGCAAATGAAATTTTTTAAAAACGAACGCGTTATGCTGGGTTTATTCGCCATCTTTAAATCGCCTCTCAACTTCATCTTTTCTACAAACATTCAAATATGAGTATAACGAATTCAACTTTTTGTTCAATTGCTCGCAATTGGAAAAACATACAATAAGGTATAGTAAAGATAAACTTTTATAATAGCACTCAATCAACGCAAACATGTTTTAGAATTATGGCAAAAATACTATATTTACAACCAGATTCAGGTGCATCAGGTGATATGTTCTCAGCCGCTCTTATTTCATTAATGAAAAACGAGAAAGAACATCTAAAAAAACTTAATCTTTTGAAAATAGATGAAGGTTTTAGTGTGGTTTGCAAGGTGGTTCAAAAAGGTGGAATCAGTGCCGTTAAGTTTTCTGTAACTGAACCATCAGCCTCATCTCACCATAAACATGGAAGAACTTTTCAGGAAATTAAAACCATTATTGAAAATTTCGACAAAATAGATAATGTTTCAAAAACCCTTGCCGTTAAAATTTTCCAGAAACTCGCAGAAGCAGAAGCAAAAGTACACGGTACGACAACAAATCTAGTGCATTTTCATGAAGTAGGTGCTGTTGATGCAATAGTAGATATTGTTTCTGCTGCGATACTTGTTACTGAATTGAAGCCTGACAAAATAATTTCATCTCCACTCAATTTAGGCTCAGGAAGCATAAAATCAGCACACGGCATTCTTCCAGTCCCTGCTCCTGCAACTGCAGAAATTATAAAAAATATCCCGTCAAAATTCTCTGAAATTAATGGCGAGCTTACAACACCTACAGGCGCTGCAATACTTGCAATTATCGTAAATGAATGGACAACCTCATTCTATGGAAAAATAAAAACAATCGGATATGGAGCAGGCTCAAAAGATTTTAAAGAAATTCCAAATGTACTTAGAGCAATGCTCATTGAATCAGACTCAGAAGGAAAAGATGAAATAGCGGTTATTGAATGCAATATTGATGACATGCCGCCTGAACATCTTACGATAATAACTCAAAATATCATCAATGAAGGTGCTCTTGATTATACAATAATCCCGGCTGTAATGAAGAAAAACAGAAGCGGTTTCATAATTCAAGTACTTGCTGAACGTAAAAGACTTAATTCAATTTCCAAACTGCTTTTAACTCAAACAACAACTATCGGAATCCGTTACAGATTTGAAAAAAGAATTATACTAAAAAGAGAAATCAAAAACATCGATACTCCCTTTGGACATATAAAAGCCAAATTCACCTATGATGAAAACGGAAAACTCTTAAGAATCAAGCCTGAACAAGACAGCATAATGCTATTAACCTCTAACGAAAATTACCTGCAAATACACACTAAAATCTCAGCTTATCTTGCAAATTTAATCCCTACAAATTCTTAATGATATTTTTTATTTATGCCTCTAATTAATTTTTTAGCTGTTTCATCTATATTTTTCTTCAAGGTTAAGTAAGTATTGTTTACGCCAGATACCTCCGCCGTAACCAGCTAATGTTCCATCCTTAGCTATAACCCTATGACATGGTATTATAATAGCTATTCTGTTACACCCATTTGCATGTGCTACAGCCCTTACGGCTTTTTGATTATTTAAATTTTTAGCCTCTTCTTGGTAGGATATAGTTTTCCCGTAGGGGATATTCATTAATTCATGCCAGACTTTTTGCTGAAACTCTGAGCCTGGGACCACAAGCGGAATACTAAATTGAGTTCTTATTCCGTCAAAATATTCTTTTAACTGTTTATTTAATTCAATAAAATATTTATTATTGCCTGGAATAAATTCAGAATTAAGAGCTTTTTTTAACTCTTTAATTTCTGTTTCCAACATTTTTCTATCAGTAAATTCCAATAAACATATACCATCATCACTTCCAGCAACAAACATAGGACCAATTGGAGTTAAAATTCTACTAATATTAACTATATTTTTAACATAACTTTCTGATGGGTTAAAGCCTGTAACTTTTTTAAAAGCTGTATTAAACCCGCTTATTGAATTGTAATTATTTTCTAATGCTGGACTTATTATTTTTTCATTAAATTTTATTTGTCCAAAAGCTCTATTTATTCTCAATGAACGTAAATATGCCTGAAAAGTCATGCCATGATTCTTTTTAAACCATCTTCTTATGCGTGCCGAATCTAAACCGCGTTTTTTTAAATCATAATCTTTCAGTTTAATTCCAGGTGTTTTTTCTATTTCATTAAGTAAGGGCTTTAACCAATCTGGCACGCTTCCAAATAATTCCATAGGCTTGCATATATTACATGGCCTATACCCATGTGCCAAAGCCTCTTTTGAGTTGTTGTAAAATTCCACATTTTCTTTTTTAGGTTTTTTTGCTGTACAAATGGGTCTACAAAAAATACCTGTTGTTTTTACCGCTGTAAAAAATATGCCTTCGAATGAACTGTCCCTATTCATAAATGCGTTATACATTGTTTCAAAATCAAGCTTTTCAGGCTCACACATAACCAATCCTCATTTCAATTTCTGTTTAATACTTAAACTAAACAAATATAAAATTATTAACATTTTACGACAACCGAAAACTGAACACATAATTTTTATTATTCACTTATTTTAAAATAAAGTTTTAAATAGCAAAAACCTCAGACGAAAAGTAAAGGATTAGCACGAACATAAAGCAGAAAACAAAGAAAATTGCAGGTGCATGAACATATTAACAATTTTTGCTAAAATTAATTGTTTTTATTGTGTAGAATGCATTAAATTCTGAATCAGGCAGAAGCGATATAATTCCTGGTTTTTCCTGAAGTTTTCCTGAAACATCAGATGGATCATCGTAACCGTAAAGCGGACATATACAGACAAAATTCACTCCAGGCTTACCCCATATTCCCAAAGTATCAGCATGCCCCATGTCGACAGAAATTTTTCTGTCCATTTTTAAGTTGCCAAGCGTTACTATTCTCGATTTTATATCTTTTAAAATAATAATATCATCTTTAAATGTATTATATGACAATTTTATAATATTTGAATTTTGAAGAAAAGGATGCGGAGATAAAGCAAGGGTCTCATTAGTTATTTTATAAAGATAAAGTGTTTCTCGTTTCTGAAGCTCTATATAATAATCTGCAATAGAACAGTTTTTTAGCGATAAATTAAAGCCTGGATGACTGCCAAGAGAAAAATACATTATCTCTTGATCACAGTTTTTAATCTTATAATCTATTCGTATTTCATTACCTGAAAGAAAAGAGAAGGTGACCTTTAAAATAAAATCAAACGGATACATTAGTTTTGTTTCAAAATCTGATTCTGTATACAATGTCAATGAATCGTCTAACGAATTTTCAGGATAAAAAAGGCATCTTCTAACAAAGCCATGAACTGGCATTTTATAAACTTCATCTTTATAAACATAAGATCTGTTCTTAAGTCTACCAACAACTGGGAAAAGAAGTGGTGCGCTTCCAGCCCAAATAAAAGGATCTGACTGCCACAATATCTCACGCCCACAACATTTTAAAGACTTAAGTTCTGCCCCAAAACCACTTATCTCAGCCTCTAAAACCCCATTGGTAATTTTATACATTAACTAAGCCCTCGTATGCGAAGATTAAGACCAGCTTATTATAAACATGTTATACTATTTTATAGTTTAGCGTAAAAACTAAATACCGCAAAAGTTTTTTAACACTATTTTTCTATCAAATACTCTGCTTTATAATGTTATAGCGAAGCTGCCCTCTAAATCTTCTTTTTTAAAAAGAGCGCTTCAATTTATTTTTATTGCATTTTAAAACATTAGTAAAAGGTACTTTAATGAGTAAGTCTTCAAAAACAATTAAAAAGCAAAAAAGAGCATTCCCTTTTGAACATCTCTTTATTTTTATATATCTTTCACTTTTTTCACTAGTTTTCCCCCTCTATTTTGTTTACCCCAATCCAGGCTATAGAACTATTCAACTTTTTACATCAATATCAATAATGTCTGCAATTGCGTTAGGATTTATCTTTTTCAAAATCGAAAATTTTTCGTATTTTTTCAATAGAAACAGATTATTAGCAACAGCCATTTCTGTAATTTTTGTCATTTCAATGATTCATTTTTTCATAGGAACAGGCTGGGATTTTGACGACCTTTCTTTTTCGTTAATTTGGATAACTATACCAATTTTCGTCTATTTGTACTATAAAAGCATGTCACGCCTTTTCTCATATTTTATCCTATTTTTATGGGTTTTCGACCTTTTGCAGTCTCATTTTCAAACTGGCGAGGTTGTAGGCATCATAGGCAACAGAAATTGGCATGCGACATTCCTTTTAGCTGCCTTAATTATATCTATTGAGTTATTTTTCAGATTTATAAAATCAATAACTGTTAATAAAAAAGCTATCAAACAGAGCCTTCAAATTCTTGTAGGAATAATTTTTACTCTTTTAACCGTTTATACCTTTTATATAATTTATTTATGTGATTCAAGAGCAGCATGGCTTGGCTTAGTAGTCATTATATTTATATTCCTGCTTACACATTTAGGTACATATTTCCTAAAAATATCCCCTAAAAACAAAATTATTTCCATCAGCACTGTTGCTGTTTTAATTATTATAGGATTGTTTTTGACATTTCAGAATAAATTCATTTATGACAATGTCTCAAAAGGGCAAATTCAGATAGTAGAATCATTAAGAAGCGATGTCAGAGGTCCATTGTGGAGCGGATGCATTGATATGATAGAAGCTATGCCTTATATCGGCTCAGGGACAGCATCGTTTGAGTCTGAATTTGCAAAATACAGACCAATTGAATATTTTTTAACACCACTGCATGCAGTACGATCAAATCATCCTCACAACTCACTATTGTACATCGGAGCTTCATACGGAATACCTGGGCTCATTGCATGGGTAATTCTTTGGATAATACCGCTTCTAATTGGTTTTTTCAGATACAAAATGCTATCATTTTTTGAAAAAGTAATTCTCTATGCATACCTGCTTCTGCTATTTCATTCAATGCTTGATTTAATATTTTTTGAATGGCCAACAATCATTATTGGTGGAATGTTAATAGGATTTTTATGGTATTCATACTGCAAGCCAACAACCAATGAAACAGAGAAAATTTTACTCACTACTCCTTTAAAAATCTTTTTTTTCATCGTTGGAATAATTATTTTTTTACTCTCATCACTTTCAATTTACAAAACAACAATGTCTACATACTATTTTAGAAAAGCCACTATAGCAACAGATTTTAAGCGAGAAGACATAGCCTTAGAACTTTACAATAAAGGTCTAGAATATTTTAAAGACCCAAAATACATATACAAGGCTGGGATAAATTCACTTTTAAAACAAAATAATCCCCTTTTAGCTCTTCATTATTTCAAAATGTACCAACAGACACCATTAGAATCATACGCACACAGTAACGCATTTACAGCAGTATGTCTGTTAAAACTTAATAAAGAAAAAGAAGCTCTACCATATTTATATAACGAAACAATCAATTACCCTATGCTGACAAGTTCTTGGCTCAGGTTAGCGCAGCTTCAACAAAAACTTGGTTTGACACTAGATGCGGAAAAATCGATAGAAAACATGAAAGAGACAATGCAGTTAAAAGGACTTTCTGAAAAATCACTTCCTTATTTGTCACAAAATCCTGAATTTGACAGCTATCCAGCAAGAATACCTAAAAACATTCTCGACAAAATCAAGCTTGAACCTAACAAGTAAAAAGCGATACAATACTCTCGACCATCACAAGAAGTTTTCAAATAATCTTTTACAACTTAATTTTGTTAGCTAATAATACATTTATCATAAATTATTTCCATACTTCTCTAACCATTTAATTGCTTCTTTGTAATCAGGATAATATGATTTTAATAATGTCCAAAACTTGTTGGTGTGGCTCATTACGACTGTATGCAACAATTCATGAATAATGATATAATCAATCACATATTCAGGTGCTTTGATTAGCTTCCAATTCAAAGAAATGTTTTTTTCGGTAGAACAATTTCCCCATTTGTTTCTCTCTTCTCTGATGTATAGTTTATTATAAGGAAAGTTCAGTTTTTTTGATAACTGTTCTAAACGTTTTGTTAAATGCTTTTTCGACTTATTCCGATACCACTTTTCCTGAACTTGGGGGTCAGTCAAATCCCTTTTTGCTGTTATCGTCTTGTGTTCATCATTAATAATTACTTTTTGTGAAAAACTTGTGTCATAAAAATAATTGTATCTATTACCAAAAAGTAAAAGCTGATTTCGCTGCAATTCAATTTTTGACATTGATTCAAAATACTTTACATTCTTAGCAATCCATTTTGCTTTTTTGTTAAGCAAAGATGAAATATCTTCTTCAGAAAATGAAGGTGGAGCAATTATACGCACCATGCCATCTTCACTTACTCTCAAACGAGCGTGTTTAACTTCTTTTCGGATTAATATATAATTCTCAGGCAGTTGCATTAATCTAACCTATAATTTTGTAAAACAGCTTTCATTATATGCTCAATTAATTCCTCGTTTTCATCAATTTTCAATTCCTCAAACTTTGGATTTACCGAGAGTAATAATATTTCATATTTTAAACGATCAAATTCTCTTGGTACGTCTTGCCAGCCGTTGTAAATTTTGGCTTTGATTTTATCGGATGCTTCAAAGGAAAATTCTCTAACAAGGTTATCGTTGAAAGTTTCGCCCGATGCGTTTTTAATGATTGTAAAAAACTCAAAACTGCACTTATCAGGGAAACCCATTCTTGTTGGAAGTGAAGCTACATCGTCTAATTCAGTGTACAATATGCCCAATTGATTTAATATTTCTTCAACTGCCAAGCTTTCTTTCTGCTTTTGCTTTATTAAATCGTCTAAGCGATTTTGGAATTCAACATAAATGGCACTGCTTACTTCGTTTTGGCGAATAACTGTTTCAATGTCTCTAATGATTTTCTCCGCTTTATCCGATGGTTCAAGTTTAATTTCTTTTAGTTTGCTTAAATAATTAGAGTCTATTGAGATTTCAGGCAGATGTCCTTTAAAATTTAGTAGCTTTGAACTTTCCTGAATTAATTTTCTGGTTTTGGCCGCATAAATTTCTGCATCAAAATCAAGTCGCTTAAACTCTTCAAGATATATTTCATAAATCTCATTCAGCCACAAATACTTTGTTTTTGATTCACGCAATTTTGGGTTTGGCGAAATAGCTTCCCAAAGCTGAACTACTTCTCTATAAGTATTCTCAAATTTTCCGTGGTCAATCTCTGATAATTTTCTTACAATCTGTATTGCGCATTCGTAGCTATCTTCCAATTTTATGTTTTCAAATGGATCAAAAGCGTTGTCTAAAACTTTTGGGAATGTTTTTACTAAACTTTCAACATCTTCAAATTCGCAAATATCTTCTGGGTAGTAATTAAGTGCTTCTTTATAGTTTTGAAAAACTCCAACATAATCTACAATTCGCCCAAATTCTTTTGAAAGATTGGTTACTTTGTCATCGTAAGGTCTGTTGGTTCTTGCAACAGCCTGTAGAAGATTGTGGTCACGCAATGGACTATCTAAATACATTGTTTGCTCAATGGGTGCATCAAATCCTGTTAAAAGCATATTGCATACAATAAACACTTTCAGGTTGTTGCCCATTTTTTGTTCTTCTTCTGTAATTCTGCGTTTAAACTGTTTTATCAGCTTTTTGCGTTCCGCATCTTCTTTGTAGTGGTCTTTATAAAGTTCGTATTTCTCGCCCTCTTCATAATTCCCTGTTGAGAATACAATAGAAATTTCAGAGCGGTCGAAGTATTTTAAAAGTTCATTGTAATACAAAACACAAGCTTCTTTGTCGCAAGCAACTACTTGGGCTTTATAACTTTGTGGTTCGAGCATTTCTCTGAAATCGGTTGCAATATCTTTGGCAAGCGTTTCAATTCTTTCAGGATGCTTTAAAAAGGTTTTCCACGGCTGTACTCGTTTTTCAACCAATCTTTTTTCATCTTCTGTAAGTTCTGCGGTAATTTCTTCGTAACCTGCTTTTAGTTTTTCTTTATCAAGAAACCATTCAACAGGTCCAAATGTATAGCGAATGGGTTTGGTTGCTCCGTCATCAATAGCATCTTGAATACTGTAACGGTCTAAATAATATTCATGTTTACCTTTTTCTTGGTCAACAATTCCAAATTCCTGGTGGGTTTTGGGTATGGGTGTGCCTGTAAAGGCAAAGCGTTTGGCATTTGGCAGAACTGCACGCAATTCCATTTGATAATCGCCGTATTGTGTTCTGTGGGCTTCATCTATCAATACAATAACATTATCCCGCAAGTCTTTACGGTCGCCAAGTTCATCAAACTTTTGTACGGTTGTAATAAATACGCCCGATGGTGCTGTTTTGATAATATGTTTTAAATCGCCAATATTATTAACTGCCCTTGCATTTGGAAATTCGCAATCGTCAAAAGTCCCGCCTATTTGGTCTCGTAAGTCTTTGCGGTCAACTACAATATAAATAGTCGGGTCTTTTAGTTCCTTACTTTGGCGAAGTTTGTAAGCGGTATAAAGCATTGTTAAACTTTTGCCCGAACCCTGTGTATGCCAAATTACGCCTTGGTTTAAATCGCCATTAATAACCCTGTCGGCAATTTTATTTGCTGCTCTTAATTGTTGGCAACGAGCTACTTTTTTAATGATTTTTCCTTCTTCCCGTTCAAAAACAATAAAGTGTTGTAATATATCCAGAACTCTTGCAGGTTGCAATAAGCCAATTATTCCGAGCTTCATCCGTTCTAAGACTTCACCGTTTGGCAATCGGGAAACATCAAAGTTCCAAAGTCCGTCTTTTTTATCTTGATAAGTAGGGCAAAGGTCGTTTGTAGGTTCAAGAATCGGATTTGGTTGAGATACATCAAGTAAAGTATTTTTCCATTCATTAAAATAGGATGATGATGCCCCAGGTATGCCGTATTTGGTAATTCTACCATTACAAGCCACCCCAAAGCAATGGCACATAAAAAGTTTATCGGCTCTTTGGTCGTAGGTGGAAAACTGACGAACACCTTCCATCCAATTTGTGCCTTTTCTTGCTCTTTGTTTTGCTTCGATCGGAACTAAGGGAATACCATTTACCAGAAGCACAATATCGGTTTTAACCATTTTGTAGCCTTGCACCCAATATTAATTTGTTACAATAAAATCATTCTCCCAAATATTTTCAAAGTCAATAAAATGAACATCTATATCGTTGTTTTTTACCGAAAGGGTAACGCCCGAAACCAGTTTATCCCAAAAGGCTTCGTTACCTAAAATTGGTATTGGATTGTTCAGATTTTGCAATAGTAATTCAACTGCGTGGCGGGCAACATCTTCAGAGATAGCATTGATTTTAGCTGTTTTTTCAATTAAAATTTGCTCAATAATGGGTTTTGAAAAAGCACGCTCGTATTTTTTCAAATCTGCGTTGCTTTTAAATGTCCAACCCATTTTACTTAACCACTCGGTAACTGGTTTTTCAACGCCTTTTAGTTCTGATAGATGTCCCATTGCTATTCTTTTTCCTTATTATCAATTAATCTTTTTAATTCTTTATCGAAATCACTTTCAAATAATCGATCTTGAATAATTCTATATTTTTGAAACTCACTCTCTGCGTGGGCTTTGGCTATTTCGGCTGTTACTTTGCCTGCATTCTGCAATATTTCCCTATCAGTAGCGTCTATAAATTTGTTTAATCGGGTTTCCCAATCTTCCATTGTCATAGGAATTTGCCTCAACGCCATGTCTTCTGCAATATCCAAATAGGCCGAAACCAATCGTTGCAATTGTTGCATCTCGTTTTCGGACAAATAGTTTTTAGCCACGCTTACATCAAATTTTTGGATTTTTCCTTTCGGGGCATCTTTCCAGGTGGTTAATCCCATATTCTCTTTTTTATGGCTGGCTCTGTTTACAATTACTTCGGCAGCTGTTTGTCTATGAATTGCCCAATGCAACTTGTTTTGCACGGTGGTAAAAAAACGTTTAGTCGCTTTTGCCGTTACATCATAGTCAATGGAAGTGGCATAAATGTCTGTAATTTTCTGATAGAATTTCCGCTCGCTCAGGCGGATTTCCCTAATTCGCTGTAACTGTTCTTCAAAATATTTTTTGCCCAGTATGGTACCGTCATTTTTTAGACGTTCATCGTCCATGGCAAATCCTTTAATGGTGAACTCTTGCACTATTTGCGTTGCCCATTTGCGAAAAAGTACTGCCCGCTCAGAATTCACTTTGTAACCCACCGCTATTATAGCTGAAAGGTTATAGTGTTTGGTATCATAGCTTTTGCCATCGCTGGCAGTTATTCGAAAATTTCGAATAACTGAACTTTCTTCCAACTCGCTGTCAGAAAATATCTTTTTAAGATGATAATTAACAGTATGCGTTTCTACATTGTAGAGCATACCCAGCATTTTTTGTGTAAGCCAAATATTCTCATCAGCATAAATGGCATCTACACCGCCTTCTCCTGTAGCCGCAATATAGGTTAAGTATTCTGCCGAAGAAGAACGAATCAATGATTTTTCTTCTTTATTCTCTTTCTTTTTACTCATCTTTGAGAATCCTCTGGTTATCTTGGCTGGTCGAATTTCCCGACATACCACTTTCAAACTGTGCGATAAACTCCTGTGGCAACCTTACCTTGGCCGTGAGTAGGTTTTGCATCAAGGATTTTTTAAGGCGCTGAAGAGTAAGAATTTTGGTTTGTTTTTCTTTTAAGGTAGAATCAATTTCTATTAAACGACTTGAAATAGAAGTCTGTTCTTTAATATCATTCGGGAATAATAGCTTGATTTTATTCAAATCTGATTTGTTTATTTTAGGTTGAGCAGAGCCATAAACAATATTTTCATAATTCTTACTTTCCAAAAGGCAACAAAGGAAATCGATGTTCGATACCCCTTCGATACATTCCAAAATGTGAGCATGATTATTGACCCAAAATTGACCATCAACAATAAACGCTTGAGGTACTTTTCTTGAAATTAAATTTTCACCATCTTCACCAAAAAGGATATATCTTCCATCGAAGATATAATCATTTATATAATCAATAATACCAGCAGCCCCATAGTAGCGGTATGTACCCGTCATACCTTTTCTATCTTCTGCCTTAATTGGTTTACGTTTAGAGTCAAGACAATTGGCTACATCTTTAACCCTTTTCACTTCCCACCCTTTCGGCACTTTCCCAAACTTTTCATCCACATAAAATTCATCATCGGTACGCCAAGTGCCATCGAGTTTTAGTTTTCCTGTAAGCAGGTTTTGCATAAGGGCTTTTTTTAGCTTTTCGGCTGCCTTTATGCTGTTTTGGGTGGCGGCTATGGTTTCATCTACTTTGGATAGAATGGTGGCTATGGCGGTTTGTTCTTGAGGATTTTTTGGGATAAGTAATCTGATTTTATTTAAATCTGCTTTATTGATTTTTGGCTGTGCTGACCCATAAATAATATTCTCATAGTTTTTGCTTTCAAGTTGATAGCAAATAAAATCCATATTGGAAACGCCTTCAATTGTTTCAAGAATATGAGCGTGATTATTGACCCAAAATTTTCCTTCAACGATAAAAGCTTGTGGCACTTTTCTTGAAATTAGATTTTCACCATCTTCACCAAAAAGTATATACCTACCATCAAAGATATAATCATTGACGTAATCAATTATTCCTGCTGCGCCATAGTATCGATAATCACCAGCAATATTCTTTCTGTCTTCGCTTTTTAGTGGTTTCCGTTTAGAATCAAGGCAATTTGTAACTTCCTTTAATTTTTTAATTTCCCAACCAATTGGTACCCTTCCAAACCTCTCATCAATATAATATTCGTTTTTAACTCCTTCTTGTTTCATTATCCCAACACCTTTAAAAGTTCATCAATCGATTTATCCAAAGCGGTTTCTTTATCTATAGTAGCTTTAAACTCGGTAATGGCTTGTTTTAGGTCAATTTCTTCTTCGGGTTCAAATGTGTTCACATAGCGAGGTATATTTAGGTTAAACTCGTTTTCTACCAGTTCTTCCATATCGGCAATGGCAAAGTAGCGTTTGCGTTGCTCGGGGTCTTGCAACATTGTAATTAGTTCTTGTTCAACTGTATCAATTGCTTGGCGTTCTTTTTCGGCTTGCTCGTGGGCTGTGGATATTTTACTTTCTTTTTCGTTGGTGGTTTTATCCAATGCCTTTTGTGCTGTTTCAACTGCCTTCTTTTGGCTTGCTGTTGGTTTTTCGCCTTTGGCTTTTTGTCAACAACTGCTTTTTTGGCTTTTTCTAATTTTTCGGTTTGCAGTTCAATATCTTCTGCGTAGTATTCTTCAATCTCCAAAAGCTTAAAATCTAAATCCCCTTGTATCAGCGTTTTCAAACGAACTTTTTGAGAATCAATCCAGATTTTGGCTGTTTCCAAATCGCCCCAACTTTCAAGAATGGTAGAAATACGCAACATATCATGAGGCTGCAAAGTGTTCATGTTGGCTTCTTCTTTATACCAGCCTTCTTTGGCAACATAAACCATTAAAACTTTGTCTTTGTGAGCTTCGGGCTTGTTTTTATTTATAAAAAGAATTGCACCCGGTATGGTTGTGCCATAAAACAAATTGCCCGGCAATACTACAATGGCATCAATAATATTGTGCATTTCGGTAAACTCGCCGTTGTTGTCAACTTTGCCTTGCAAAAATCCCCTGCGGATTAAATACTCATCATCTGCTTTACGGTTTTGTCCGTCTTCCTCTTCAGATTTTTCAGGCTGCCCGCGAAACAAAACACCCTGCGGACAAACGACACCAGCTTTGCCATCGTCTTTAAGTGAAGCAATAATGTGCTGCAAAAAGGCAAAATCTCCGTTGGAATAGGGCGGTGTACCATACACCAAGCGCTCATAGGAGTCAGAATAGCCTTCTTTGGGATATTCCAATTGCGGTGAACCGTCTTTTTTGTTTATGGTTTTACCTTTGCTGTCTTTTTTTGGTGCGCCTGTTTTTGTCCAATTCTCTTGCGAGAACGGGAAATTAGCCATACACAAGTCGAATTGCTTAATTGCTAATTCGTTGTCTTCTTCTACAAATTTGGGGTCGAGCAGGGTGTCGCCTTTTTCAATGCGAGCATCCAAGCCGTGCAAAATCATATTGATATTGGCAATCGCCCAAGTGTTCCATACATCTTCCTGCCCAAAAATGCGAATGGCTTTGGCGTTGTTGTAATTTGCTTTGCAGTATTTAGCGGCATTTATTAAGAAACCACCCGAGCCGCAAGTTGGGTCATAAACGGTATTGCCTTTTTGTGGTTTTAGATATCGAACAATAATATCAACAATTTCTTGCGGTGTATAAAATTGCCCTGCCATTGTTCCGCCTTTATTTTCATCTGCAAAACGCTTAATAAGGTATTCGTAAGCATCACCCAACACGTCAACAGAAGCATTTTTATTGCTCAAGTCCACAGCATCCAAGTAGCTCACCAATGCAGTCAAAACCTGCGGACTTAACTTTTTACTACCAGAGCCATCAGGTGCAGGCTCATTCCAACGAACAGTGTTGATAACGCCTTTGAGAAAGGCTTTGCCGTTTCTGTCCACATTGGCATCAGCAATTTCGTTTACGGCTTTGTTGAGTTTTTCATTTTTCTTATCGGGCGAAGCATCACGTACATCTTTCCAAAAACAACCCTCTGGGATTTTAAAATCAGGTCTTTTAGTTTGAATTATATATAACTCTTTAGAGTTAGGCTCTCTTATTTGATTGAGTTTAAACTCCTCAATTCCTCGTTTTATTTCCCATTCATAATTATCAGACAGTCTTTTAAAAAAGAGTAATGAAAGTATGTACGCTTTGTAATCCTCAACTTTGTCACGCAGAATGTCAGCCATTCCAAAAAGTGTACTTCCTAATGCTTGTTTCGTTATCATTTTAAACTCACCATATAAAAAGTTTGATAAAAATTATCTTTTCGAATATTTACATCCGCAGTAGTTTTGTCGATAAAAGTTTTCTGTTTTGGATATAAAGTCCATGCGTTCAGAACCTCCTTTTTTTCGCCAATTATACTGCCAGTAAACAAGGTCATCGAATTGAGAAGCTGCTTTTACTCCTGCGCTGCAGACCTGTTCAAAGTTCTTCCAACGCGATATTCCAAGGCTGCTTGTGAAAATTCTATAATCGTTTATCTTTGCAAATTGGGCTGCTCCAACAAGACGAAACTCAAAGCACTTCTTACATCTTAACCCTTTTTCAGGTTCATTTTCATAACCTTTTACGCAAGTTAACCATTCAGAACAATCATAATCGCCATCATGAAAGTTCACTGAAAGTTTTTCTGCAAAACGCATATTTTCAAACTTACGTTTTTCATATTCAGTTTTGTTATCAATATTGGGATTATAAAAAAGAATAGAATAATCGATTCCTGAAAAAGACAATGTACTCATTATTTCACACGAACACGGAGCACAACAGGAATGAAGAAGCAGTTTATCATAGCCTTCAGGCAGTGATATCTTTGGTAAATTAAGCGGCATATCAATCAGTAACATCCATTTTTATGGAAACAACACTTACACGTTTCATTGAATTTTTGAAGTCCATAATATATCCATTACCCTGACATTGTATAGATTTACTGTTATTTATATCCCAAATTAAGTAATATTTACCCTCTTTGTCTCCTGTATAGTTTACTCTAAACATTGGTTCATGTGATGTAACATACTCTTTTTCAGTTTTAGAAACTTTACGCTCAGGCATGCTTTCTATTGAAGTTCTAGCATAAGAAACAAGCTCCTCATATTCCGAATGAGTAAGTTTAACAAAATCACTTTTATTTTTCACAGTAGAACATCCTGCAATTATCAAAATAGCTGCAAAAAACATCAATGGAATAAGATTTTTTTTCATTTTTTCCTTTCCAAAAACAGAAAATAAAAACTATTAACTGAGTGTTATTTATAATAAATTAAGTCAAAATTCGCAATTAGTTTAACCGAACAAAAAATTTTAGTACATCAAATATTAAATAGTTCTTAGAACGACAAATTAATCTTTTTTTTGATATGAAAGGCTGAAATTTAAAATAAGACCACTATATTAATTATTTTAGCCTAATATATCGTATTGAGGTACTAACATATTAGTTATATATATTTTATAGTATAAGAGGATAATTAAAACAAACAAGAACAGGAGTGACTAAACTGTGGAACGTCAGTTAATAGTATTTGTAAAACAGGTACCTGACACTAAAAACATTTCAGGAGATGCAATGACGCCAGAAGGAACAGTCAACAGGGCTGCATTACCGGCAATATTCAATCCTGAAGATCTCAATGCGCTGGAGCTTGGGCTTCAGCTTAAAGATCGTTTTGGGTACAAAGTGATAGTATCAACAATGGGACCTCCAAACGCAGCAGAGGTATTAAGGGAAGCTCTTTTCAGAGGAGCTGATGAAGCAATTCTAATCACAGATAGGGCTTTTGCAGGGGCAGATACACTTGCTACAAGTTACGCATTAAGCTGCTGTGCAAAAACTATTGGAAACTTTGACCTAATTCTTTGCGGACGCCAGGCAATCGATGGTGACACCGCGCAGGTAGGACCTCAACTTGCTGAAAAATTAAACATACCGCAAATTTGCTATGTTGAAGACGTAATTGATATTGACAGCAAATCAATTAAAGCAAAAAGAGCAATTGACGGAGGCTATGAAATTTTACAATCTCCATTGCCATCACTTCTTACCGTCATAGATTCCAACGAACCAAGACCAGCAGCTGCAAAAAGAATCATGAAATACAAAAAAGCCAGAACACCTTCTGAGCTTAAAAAAGTTTTAGCTGACAGCGAATATACCGATGCCCCAAAGTTAGCTGAGGAAGAAAGCAGACTCAAAGGAAAAGGTCTTTGGATTCATGAAGCTACGGCAGAAAGTATTAAAGCTGATATATCCAGAATTGGTCTGAAAGGCTCGCCAACCAAAGTCAAACAAATTGAAAATGTAGTTCTTACTGCAAATGAAATTGTAAAAATAGAACCTACAGAACAAGGAATAAACAATCTAATTCATGAACTAATAAAAGATCATACTCTGGGGTAAAAAATGGCAGAAAAAATAGGAAACGTTTGGATTTTTATAGAACAAGAAGCTGGCAAAATAGCCGAAGTTAGTCTTGAGCTGGTCTGTAAAGCAAGGGAACTAGCAGATCAACTTGGCGTAAAAGTAGAAGGTGTTATCTTAGGAGATAAACTTGACGGGAAATTTGATTCACTTTTTCACTACGGTTGCGATAAAGTATTTCAAGTTGAAGACAGTGGACTTGAGCCTTTTACTGTGCTTCCATATGCAGAAGCTCTCGTAAAACTTCTTAAAGAGCATAAACCTAATATTCTTCTTTTCGGTGCTACATTAAAAGGGAGAGAACTTGGACCAAGAGTAGCATCTGAGATGATGTGCGGACTTACAGCTGACTGTACTTCTTTAAAAATAGATGATTTTACAGACCGCATGTCCAAGCAGGAATACAAAAATAAACTTATGCAGATCCGCCCTGCTTTCGGAGGCAATATTATTGCCACTATTGTTAACACTTGGGATGATCCTCAAATGGTGACAGTCCGAGAAGGCGTTATGAAGCTTACTCAACCCGACTTATCTAGAAAAAGTAAAATTGTAAAAATAAAGCCTGAATTTTCTCCTCTTTCAAAGGCAGTTAAAGTGATAGAAAGAGTAAGTGAAGAAAAAACCATCGACTTAAAAAAAGCTGCTATTATTGTTGCAGGAGGTTATGGAGCCGGAATAAAAAATAACTGCAAACTCATTTATGATTTAGCAGAAGCCTTAAATGCTGATGTAGGTGCATCTCGTGCAGCTGTAGATGCAGGGTGGATAAACCACGACCACCAAGTAGGGCAAACTGGCGTTACTGTGCGCCCTAAACTCTATATAGCATGCGGAATAAGCGGTTCAGTGCAACACAGAGCTGGCATGGATGAAAGTGCAAAAATTATCGCTATTAACAGCGATCCTGATGCACCAATTTTCTCGGTGGCTCACTACGGTATTGTCGGCGATCTAAATGACATCATTCCTAAAATGATAAAAGCTTTCAAGTCAAAAGTTTAAGGAGATTTACTAATGCCCAATTTTTTTAAAGATAATAAAGATTTAATGTTCGCTATCGATCACATTGATATCGAAGAAATCATTAAGCTTAAAGAAAACAACTATAAAGAGTCATTAAAATTTGACTATGCTCCTGAAAACTTTAAAGATGCAATGGACAACTTTAGAAGAGTACTTGACGTTATAGGAGAAATTACTGGTGACAGAATTGAGCCGAGATCTAGAACAGTTGATGCTGAAGGACCTCAATTTGAAAATAATAAAGTGACATATCATCCACTAACTGTAAAAAACATAAAAGATCTTACGGCTGCTCAAGTGTGCGGCGTAATGCTTCCAAGACGTTTTGGTGGTCTTAACTTCCCTGTCACAGTATATACTATGATGACAGAAATGGTCTCAAGAGCAGATGCAAGTCTTCAAAACCTATTTGGGTTGCAGGATATTGCAGAAACAATTGCTGAATTCGGAAATGAAGATCAAAAAGAAAGATATCTTCCAGGTTTCGCTTCTGGAGAATTTGACGGCTCTATGGACCTTACAGAACCTGATTCAGGGTCAGACTTGCAATCAGTACGCCTTAAAGCTACTTATGATGAAAAAAAGAATCAATGGTATCTTGATGGAATGAAGCGGTTTATAACTAATGGCTGTGCAAAAGTCCATCTTGTATTGGCTCGTTCAGAAGAAGGAACGACAGACGGACGTGGATTATCTATGTTTATCTGTAAGGAATGTCCCGAGCTTGTTGTAAGAAGAATTGAAAATAAACTTGGAATTCACGGAGTTGCTACATGTGAGTTACAATATAATCATGTCCCTGCTGAAGTTTGTGGACAAAGAAAACGTGGTTTAACAAGATACGTAATGGCATTAATGAATGGTGCTAGAGTGGCAATCAGTGCTCAGGCAATAGGAGTAGCTGAAGCGGCATACAGAGAAGCCAAAAAATATGCTTCTGAAAGAGAACAGTTTAAAAACTCAATTGATAAATTCCCAGCAATATACTCTATGCTTACCGATATGAAAATTTCAATAATTGCTGCAAGGACGCTTCTTTATGAAACGACTAGGGCTGTAGACTTCAGGAATTACTATGTACATACAGTTGAGAATGGATCACAAGAACAAATAACAAATGAAATAAGAACAGCAGCAAAATATTGGGCAAAAGTAGCTGCAGCACTGACGCCTATGAGTAAAGCATATGCTACCGAAATGGCAAACGATGTAGCATACAAAGGCATACAAATTCATGGTGGAACAGGATTCATGAAAGATTTTAATGCTGAACGTTTCTACAGAGATGCAAGGATAACAAACATCTATGAAGGAACAACCCAATTACAACATGTAGCAGCAATTGGCGGAGTTACTCAAAGAACGCTTAATGTCCTATATGATGAATATTCTAAACTTCCTTATGACGGTAAGCTGAAACGGCTAGCATCAAAGCTAGAAACTATGCGCAAGCAAATAGAAGAAGCTGCAGCATATGTCCTTGCAAAAAAAGACACAACCTACCATGACCTTGTAACTAAACACCTCGTTAACATGGAAACATACGCTTTCGTAGGATACTTAATGACTCGCGATGCATTAAAAGATTCATCCAGAGAAGTTTTAGCTGAAAGATTCATTTTGGATTCTGAAATTGAATTCCAGCGTTGCAGAGCTTATGTTATGAGCGGTGACGTAACAACAATTGACAAACACAGAGACATTATTGATTTCTAGGAGAATATCATATGAATGATGCTTATTTAAAAAAAGCAATTAAACAAATTACCGACGAACGAGCCTTGATTCTTTTGGCATCCAAAAGAGCCAAAGAACTTGCCCTCGGTGCAAGACCATTGATAAAAACAAATGATGTAAATCATCTTGACATAGCTTTGCTTGAAATAGGAGAAGGGCTCCTCAGCTATGAGCTGCCTGAACAAGAAAATGATGACAACTTCCTTTCAATAGACTAATAGCTATTTAACAATATAGATAGCTGATCATTTCAGCTATCTTGTTGTTTGTCTTACCTCTATTTACTCTATGATTTTAATCGCTATACTGGACTAATTTCAGGACTCTTCATTTTTTAACATTTACAGTTGTATATTTATACAAAGGTTGCCTCGAGTATAAATCGTAAACAGATTTAGAAAGCATATTCACCTCAGAATAATGCATAGGAATAAAAATTTGCAATGATTTGACGGTTTCACTTAGCTTTGCCTTTGCTTTGATTTTCCCGCTTTGCGAAGAGACAAAAACCCATTCGTCATTTTTGATATTTAACTCTTCTGCATCTTTTATATTTATTTCAACATATATTTCATTTGGGTATTTATCTTTAAAAGCAGGAATATTTTCCGTTCTAGTAAGAGTATGCCATTGAATTAATGAACCTCTACCTGAAATCAATACAAATGGAAACTCCAAAGAAGTAGGTTCATGTTGATTTTTATAATCATCAAAAATAAACTTGGCTTTATTATCAGAATGAAAAAATTTTCCATCTTCAAATAATCGGCATTCATCCGTTTTAAAATTTGAACTTAAAAACGGCCATTGAATACCTCCGTATTCTTCTATCATCTTATAATCACAAATGCCTGATATATCCGCAGGAGTATTTTTAAGAAGCTTTTTTAGCAGAAAAAAAACGTCCTCAGGACTAGACCATTCCTTAAAAATATCTTCACACCCCCAGTACTTTGAAACTTTTTGAAATATTTCAAAATCTGAAAAAACTTCCATTGGAGGTTCTTTTACTTTCTGGATAAGACCAAAACGTCTCTCTGAATTAATAAAAGTCCCAATTTTTTCTCCACAGCCACTCGTAGGGAAAAAAAGATTTGCCATTTGGGCTGTTTTTGTATCCATAAACATATCTTGTACAACTAAATAATCCAATTTTTCAAATGCTTCAGTTATTTCCTTCTGATTAATCCATGTATGCACAGGATTTGTTCCAACAATCCAAAGTCCTTTTATTTCACCTCTATTAATCTTAGCAATTATCTCATCATACGCTACTCCTGCCGCATTAGGTATAAGTGTCTTATCAATTTTTAAAACATCAGCAACATGCGAACGATGAGATTCATTAGAAAAATCATATCCGCCTATCAACGAAGAAGCATTATTGAACAATCTGGATCCCATAGCATTACATTGACCCGTAATAGAGTTTGCTCCTGTTCCTGGTTTACCAATATTACCAGTCATTAATGCTAAATTAATTATGGATTGAACTGTTCTTACAGCCTGATTACTTTGATTGATCCCCAGCATCCACCAAAAGGAGACTCTCTTTCCTTTATGAATTTTTTCTGCCAATTCATAAATTTGTTTTTTATCGATAGTTGTTAATTCTGCTGCATCTTCTATTGTAAATTTAGTTAAATGTTCGGCAAACTCTTTAAAATGATTTGTATTGTTATTTATAAAATCTAGATCAACCCATTTATTCTCAATTATAATTTTAGCCACAGCATAAAACAATATAAGATCAGTTTGAGGCTTTATAGCATAATGAGATACATTAGAGAGCCCTGCAGTAATAGATTTTCTAGGATCTATTACTATAATTTCAGGTTTGTTTTTATTCATCATTACTCTCTGCCACAGCACTGGATGAGCTATTACAGCATTTGATCCTATGAAAACCATAACATCTGATTCTTCACAATCTTTATATGTATATGGCGGTGCATCAAAGCCAAAAGATTGCTTGTATGCCACTGCAGAAGATGCAACGCATGTACGCGTATTAGAATCTGTATGCTTTACGCCCATTCCGAATTTTGCTAATGCACCAAGAAAAGCAATTTCCTCATTAGTTATTTGTCCAGTCCCTATTACAGCAATTGATTCTTTGCCGTGTTTTTCTTGTATTTTTTTAAAATTATCGACAAAACTCGTAAATGCAGTATCCCAGCTTACAGGTTTCAATATTCCATTTAAGTCTTTTATACTTGGTGTTTTTGCTCTGTTATGAAGATCTAGACATTTTAAAAAATGCGCACCTTTTAAACACGATTTTCCTTTATTAACGGGATAATGACTGTTGGGTTTTACTTTTATTATTTTGTCATTTTCGTAAAAAACGGTAAGATTACAACCAACGGAACAATACCCGCATACTGTATTTATTTTTTTCTGCTCAATAAACATTTCCAATTCCTAAAACCATTTCACAGATTATTACATTTTGTAATTATTTGAATTTACTCACTATCAAAATATGATCTATAAACCATTACCCATTTATTTAAGAATGGAGTAAAATATATTATTATTTGTCTCCTCTTAAGAATTGCTACGGCAATAAGTGAAAACAATATCAACACTCCAAAAACACTGAATCCATACGCATATCCTGCGTCCCTTACTTCATTTGTTTTAACAAACAATGTCATAATATTTATAATAATGAAACCTCCAATAGCCCCCAGACCTCCAATCCAGCCCGTAGCACCACCAATTGCATCAGGAATTTCTTGTGGGACAAGCTTAAATACGGCTGCATTTGCTATACCCATCCCAATAGCCATTAAGACTAAAGCAACTATATCAATCACCATCTCATGGCTCATGGCCATTCCAAAAGTACCAATAAGCATAAGCAATAATGATATTACAACTATACTATAAGCAGAAAACTTATCTGATATCTTTCCACCGATTACGCGAGTTAAAGAAGCAATTATAGCAAAAATAGCAGCCAGCCAAACAGCAGTTTTTAATGTAAGTTCATGAAACATAACCCAATATGTAGGTAACCATACTGCCATTGCAAGAAATCCTCCAAAAGTTGTGAAATATATAACAAGAAGCAACCATGTTTTACTATTTTTGCCTGATAAAAGAAGACTCGTTATTGTATTCCCTTTGGGAAAAATTTCCTGTTTATAATGTGTATGGGCCATGTATTTTGCTGTTTCTGCGTCATTTCCTTTTTCTATTAATTGAAAATACCAAGCATTTTTCCCAATTAACAAATAAAGAATGGTCGATAAAAATAGAAATATCAACCAACTTAAATAAGTTCCAGAAAGCCCTAAACTAACAAAAGCAATTGGGAATAAAAACCCAAAGATACCAGGAGAAAGATTACCTACACCTGCAAAAATTCCTAATGCATATCCCTGTTTTTTTTGTGGAAACCAATAAGAAGTCTGAGTTATTCCGCTAGAAAATATTGCAACTCCGCACCCACAAAGCAAGCCTAAAATAAGAAGAATAGGATACAAATCAATACTCATGTTGCCTGGATAATACATATGCATTAAGATAAATAACCCAAGCATACCTATCAATGAAAGAAACAATAGTATGAGAATAGGTTTACGCCCTCCATTGCTATCTGCCATAGCTGAAAAAGGTATTCTTAAAAGAGAACCTGAAAGGATCGGCATTGACCCCAATAATCCAACCATAACAGGGGTCAGTCCCATACTATTTTTAAAAAGCAGTACAGATGGAGCAAATAAAGAAACTGCAGCAAAACCGGCAAAAAAAGCTAATGTTGCTCCACAAAGCCCTCTTATAGGAGTGCCAGATAAAGTATTGAGTTCAAAAGTTTCACCATTAGAATTAATAATCCCTTTTTCTTTCATTTTGATGCAGACCTATCTTAGTAAATTATCGTTTTAATTGGAGATGTTTAAAGAATAGCATCTCTGATGCCAAATTTATTTGTGCTCATTTTTCATCTATTCAATAAAATTTGAGCTCAAAGTGTAAGTAAAATTTATTATTATCGCATTATTATAGGTCTTAGTGCATAAATAATAACAAATTTGTTTTACTTATATCATATTTGTAACTGAAAGGTGCCTTATTTTGGAAGAAATTTGGAAAGAAGAGTGCCTGCAATAATGAATAAATTCGTAAGGAATAGGGTTAATGGCAATACAAACATCAACAAAATATTTACGAAATTAACTACCTGGTTCAACAGCTATATCACCTGGGAGAAAGCCGTCGTCTCTAGGAGAAACAGCATAAACTGGCTCTGGCGAAAACCCTAAGTTAGCCGAAAAGTTTGATTGGTATTTTGTGCCTGTGCCAGAAGTATTTCTTTGCCCATCGATAGAATATGCCAATATTAACTGAAGACCGCAAGGAAGCTGCCTGTTTATAGAAATACCAAGAGAAGGCATAATTTTCTGCTCAAAATCATAAGCTACATTAATATTCCCAGTAGTTCTATCATTAATTTCAAAGCCCAAACCTGCTGTTGCGTAAGAAGAATTATTAAAATCTCTAAAAAATACTGTACCATTTTGAATAGCAGTCAATTCGCTTCCCATTGAATATGGACCTTCTGCATCATTATTGCTCGCATAGTAATAACCTCCATTTACACTCCAGCCATCAGCAAATTCCCAATTAGCATTAATACTAGCCTGATCAAACATATCATTTATCGAAACACCAGGAGCTATTTTTGATGCATCAATAAGCAATTGTAAAGAGATTGAAAGCTGCTCATTTGGGTTAATAGTAATAATATTACCCCAATCACCAAGATTCTTTATACCCTGATTATCATCGTAACTATCTGCATACTGACTTTTAGGGGTTGCTAAAATATCAATATAATTCTCCATACTCACCCATGTATAAGTCTGCGAATTTTTCCAACCTCCACGCCTCGTTTCAAGCCTGTTTTCTATTCCCAATCTTACAAAATTCTCTTCAGTTATTCTATCTACATCATCAAAATAATAGAGGTTATCTCTATCGACTGTCGGAGGCATAATATAAGTGTAATTAACATAAGTTTGAACTACATGCCTCATTCCATCTAATTCCCAATATGCATTTTTAAAATCATCCCATGTCTGAGAAAATTTAGTGCTCATATTAACTCCAAATTCTGGAGCAAAACGCGCTTTCCAACCACCGTTGTCATCATAATTATTAAATAAATATGATGTACTGGTCTGGCTTTGTGGATTAACTGACGCCATCATGGCCTCTAAATCTTCTTTAGAAACAGACGATTTGGAAGTTTCACTATACACTGTCGCTCTTATTCCTGCCCTTGGAACGATATCAAGCCAATCGTCAACCTTTATTGGATAATACAAGAAATGAAGTGTGTCGAATCTAAAAGAATCATAATCTGTTACATTTGTTGAATATCCTGGTATCGGAGATGGCGGATATTTATCTTTAAATGTAGCCCAATTCATTTTCATGTTCGAAAAAGAGGTCTCTCCTTGATAATATATATTTGCAAAAAGTTCTTGCCTTGGAATGTTTATTTGAAGTTGCGGCAGCTGTTCCACGACTGAATAAAATGAATTTATTTTAGGATGTACCAACACGTCAGCAGAGCCATACTGCATCTGATAACTCAAGTCAGCATATGTTGAAGGTTGCGGCATATTTGAAAACTGATTCCCAAAAAAATCATTTAAAAAATAATAGTCGCTCAATGCAGTTGCCTGACCTCTAAAATCTATATTATCTGTAAGGTGCGTCATGTTTTTTAAGGACAGCTCGTAGCGTTCCTGACTATTATTTCCCCAACGACTGTAATCAGGTACATTTATATTAGGATCATGATCCAGTATACCCCAAATAAAAAACTCACTTTGCGAATTATCTGTCGCCAATGTCGTATAATTACCTGCTGCTGGACCACGTTTAGAATAATAATTTAAAAAATTAGAAATTGTTAAATCAGGAGTTTCAGAAAGTTTCCATGTATTACTAGTTTCAATGTAGTAACCATACTGGCTGCTTTGTCCTGCTGAAACAGTAAAATTACCTTCTCCCGTAGCAGGTTTATACATCACAGGAAACCAAAGGACAGGAATATCTCCTATATAAAGAATATTATTATATGCCCAAAAATGATAATTATTGTATGCTCCGTCTTTAGGCATTTTAGCTTGCTGCTGTTGACCGCCTTGAATATAATTATTTTCTTGAGAAGAGAGGCTTGGATAAGCCATAATTTTACTACTTTTTATACTAAAAACAGAATGTCCTTCTAATAAGTCAGGACATGGGCTGGCTACAGCATCTTTTAAGATAATATCACCATTAGCCTTTCTTGTTCCTCCCTGCCCTATAACAGCCCAATCACTAAGACCTGTAGCAAATGAACCAAACTCAAAAACACCTGTTTTAAGATTTCCTATCGCTCTATCTCCAGACCAAGTCATGTTTTGACGAATTTCATCTATTACTAAAAGTTGTCGTCCTGATGCAGTCATAACAGTTCCGACAACCTTAAATTTGACATATGGGTTATTCTCAAGAGTTTTAACATCCCAATATTCAAGTTGCTGCCTAGAGCGTTGCAATTGAAAAAATTTTACATTGCCTGCCAGTTCAACATTTTGATCTACAATGTTATAAATAGCTTTGTCGGCATAAAGTAGAAGATTATCTCTGCGAATGAAGACATTCCCTGTCGCAATTATGTTGTCGCCAACATATTCAAATGAGTCTGCAGTAGCATCAAACCCATCACTACCCAGCGTAACCTTTGATTGAGAAAAAACTTTATTTGGCTTTTTCTGATTATTTTCTGTCTGAGTTGCCGTAGCTTCATCCGCATAAGAAGAAAATGAAAAGAGTAATATCAAAAAATAAAGAACATATTTCAATGAAGTTTTTTTTAAATAAGTCAAGCAGCACCTCTAAAAAATTTAGCCATTGTTAAATTATAAAAAAATGAAAACACTACTAAGGATAGCTAATTTTAAAAACAAATCAGCATTATTTAAGAACATTTTTGCAACTTATAGGAAAAATTATATTAGTGAGGCTACCTTATTACAACAAGAAAAATAGTAATGTATACTTAAAGTATCTTAAATTTATATCGTTAATTTTTTTGTAATTGAATGCATAGTAAGATTACACAGTAAATAAATTTCAAAACAGGCCAACGTTGATACATTTGAGGCAACAACAGAACTTAAAGGAAGCAGATAATGATTAGAACAGCAGTCATCGGCAGTGCAGGAAGAATGGGAAAGCTTATAGTAAAAAATATACTCAATTCACAAACTCTAATCCTTTCAGCCGCACTTGAAACCAAAAATTCAAATAAGCTGGGCATTGATGCTGGAATTCTAGCAAACGGAATAGATTGCGGTATTTTCATTACTGACAATTTAGACGATGCGCTGCAAAAGTCAGATGTAATCATTGATTTCAGCACAGGACCCACTATTCAAAATGTAAAAAATGCGATAAAAAACGGTGTAGCTGTAGTAATAGGAACAACAGGACTAACTCCTAAAGAAAAATCAGAGTTGCAAAAACTTGCTTTGGCAGGAGGCAAAATTGTATGTTCTCCAAACATGAGCGTAGGGGTAAATCTTCTCTTTCATCTTGCAAAAGAAACAGCTTCAACTTTAGGTGATGAATATGAAATAGAGGTAACTGAAATCCATCATAATCAAAAAAAAGATTCCCCGAGTGGAACAGCTGAAAAACTTGTAGAAATATTGGCTGAAGCTTCAAATATAAATTTAGAAACAGAAATTGCACATGGACGCAAAGGGCTGGTTGGCGTAAGGCCTAAAAAAGAAATTGGAGTCCATGCTATTCGCGGTGGTGATGTTGTCGGAGAACATACCGTTTATTTTTTCGCCAATGGTGAAAGGATAGAGCTGACTCACAAAGCCAGCAGCAGAGAAACGTTTGCAATGGGAGCTTTAAGGGCTGCAAACTTTATTTATCATGCAAAACCAGGCTATTATGACATGCAGGATGTCTTAAATTTAAAGAATAAAATATAGCTTTTAAATTAAAACATTACGCCAAAAATGAATAATAATTCCTCAAAACCACTTTTAAGCATAGAAAATATTATAGTGAAATACCCTTCGTCTAAGGGAACTTTTTTTAGAAAAAATAAAAATACTTTTAATGCCGTAGACGATGTCTCTCTAGATGTTTATCCAGGTGAGTCGGTAGGACTGGTAGGAGAATCTGGTTGCGGAAAGACAACTCTTTCAAGAGCTGCAGTTAAGTTGATACAGCCAAATTCGGGAAAAATATTTTTCGATGGGATAGATATAGCATCAAAAAAAGAAAAAGAAATTAAACATCTACGGCGATACTTTCAGATTATTTTTCAGGATCCATATGCGTCGCTTAACCCCAAAATGACGCTTTTTTCTATTTTATCTGAACCTCTTAAGGAATTTGGACTCACAGACAAAAAAAACATGCTTTCAGAAATTTCTGCCTTATTAGAAACTGTTGGACTTTCTTCCAAATCAATAAAAAAATATCCTCACGAATTTTCGGGAGGACAAAGACAAAGGATTGCAATAGCTAGAGCATTAGCGTGCAAACCAAAGTTACTTATTGCAGACGAACCTGTTTCTGCTCTTGATGTATCAGTGCAGGCTCAAATTATAAATCTTCTGTCTGATTTGCAAACGCAAATGAACCTTTCCATTCTTTTCGTATCGCATAACCTTGCTGTAGTAAAACATATATGCTCACGTGTCATTGTGATGAAAGATGGGAAAATAGTAGAATCCAACTCAACAGAAGAAATCTTCAACAATCCAAGTTCAAATTATACTAAGACATTGATCTCTTCCATTCCAATTCCTGACCCTGCATTTAGGTTTAAATCTGAAAAAAATAAAATTTAAGTTCAATTTTCACTATAGGAAATATTTATTTATCTACCGAACAAGCGCCCTCTCCCGAAAGCTTCCAATTAACAGAAAACCAATACACGATTAAAGATACTATTGCCAAAACAACAAAAAACAGATAGTTGTTTAAGAACCCTATCCCACCATAGGTTAAAGGTCCCAAAAAGGATATTACAGATAATGCAATTAGGTAAATCATTATCAAATAAGAGTTTTTAAAAATTTGAATAAATGTTTTGTGATAATAATGGCCCGATAAAAGAAACAGTAGATAAGCAATAATCATAAAAACTGATACATATATGGTATACGGACATTTCGAAAAGCAGAATAAAAAAGAAAGAATCACAAAAATTATTGGTACTATTACTTTGGGCGCTGGAATTTTAAATACACCATATTCACCTCTTTTATGCAGCCTTGCCAACGAAAGTGGGATAGACATATAAGATATTACATAAAAGATAGATAAAAATGAAACAAGTGCACTCCAAGATCTAAACAGCAAAAGAAATACTATTGCCAAAATAATCACAAAGCATAAAGATCTTCTGCTAAAATTGAATCTACAATATTTATCAAAATATTTAGGCATCTGCCCATCTTGCGACATTCCTGTCAACAATCTTGTAGTAGAACCTGTGTAAATAAGTCCTGTACCTGCAGGCGATATTACGGAATCAGCATAAAGAAGAATCATGATTAAATTCAAATTTAATAAAGCCGTTATCTGAACAAATGGGCTTGTAAAGTTAAGTCCTGACCAACCGCGTGTCAATGCTTCTGGAGAAATTGAACCAATAAAGGCTGTCTGCAAAATAAGATAAACTATTAAAGTTATTCCAACAGCTCCTATCATAGCCATTGGAATATTTTTTTGCGGATTTTTTACCTCAGCAGCAAATGAAACAATATTCTGAAAGCCGTTAAACGAATAAATCATACCAGCCGCTATCATTGCAATAAAGACAGACGAAACAGTTGTAGAAGTTTGTGTGTCAATCACATGAACTGAAAAATTGCCACTATGAAATGCGGCAAACATAATGGTAACGGCTGTTATTATCGGAATGACAACCTTCCAAACGGTCAGAACAACATTACTGTGCGATAATATTTTTATTCCCCAAAAATTAACAAGACCGTAGCAAATTATTATTCCTATTGCAATAAGTAAGCCATACGTTGTAAGCTGCCGCGTTGCCAGGCTGAACACATGCTGCCCCAGTGCTGGAGAAACTGATGATAAATACTGAATCGTACCTTCAGCTTCGGTGGCAATAACGGCAGTAAGCCCCAACCATGTTGCCAATGCACAAATAATCCCGAAATCCTTATTGTGACTTATTGCCAAAAGCCTTGCCATCAGCCCTCTTTTAGGATAAATAGTGGCAATTTCAGCTAAACATAAGCCTAGAAGTAAAATTATAACACAAGTAATTATCCATGATATATAAGCGGACGGGCCTGCAATTTTTGTAGCATAATAAGAGCTGAACAACCATCCAGAGCCAATCATTGTCCCTACACCTATTGCCGTAAGACCAATTATTCCAATTTGATGTTTTTTTAAAATCCCTTCGCTCATTTTTCCCCCTTTTTGATTTATAGGCTAGGAGAAAGAATCTAAAGCTTGCCTGCAATTTTACAAGAAAAAAGAGTATAAACTTTATCTTTATCTCCTTTTAATGCCTCATTTTTAATTGTATATTCTTCAACTTACAAAATGGGGAAACGGCATCTAAAAAGGAAAATGCCTGTAAAAAAACAGAGAATACCGTGAAATTCGGAAGCGGTTCGCGCCACTGTAAAGCCAGACCTCAAATTAAGTTTTGCCCGCGAATTAGGTTGAAATAAAAATAGGGACTTATAATATGCCATTAAATAAATCTGATTGGGAAAAAGCAGCAATAAAACAACTAAAGGGTAAAGATCCGAAAGAATTAAACTGGAAGACGCCTGAAAATATAACCGTTAAACCGCTTTATACCGCTGAAGATATAGAAAATATTGAGTACTTAAACAGCATGCCTGGACTACCTCCGTATTCAAGAGGCCCATATCCCACCATGTACACTGGCAGACCATGGACAATAAGACAATATGCAGGATTTTCTACTGCCAAAGAATCTAATCTTTTTTATAAAAAAAATCTTGCTGCTGGACAAATGGGATTATCTGTCGCTTTTGACCTTGCCACGCATAGAGGGTATGACTCCGACAATCCAAGAGTGGCAGGCGACGTTGGCAAGGCAGGAGTTGCCATTGACAGCGTAGAGGATATGAAAATACTTTTTGACGGTATCCCTTTGGATAAAATGTCGGTCTCAATGACAATGAACGGTGCTGTTCTTCCAATACTTGCAGGCTATATCGTGGCTGCAGAAGAACAAGGTGTATCACAGGATAAGCTGGCAGGAACTATACAAAATGATATCTTAAAGGAATTTTTAACTAGAAATACATACATCTATCCGCCAAGACCATCAATGAGAATCATCTCAGATATTATTGCATACTGTTCAAAAAATATGCCTAAATACAATACTGTAAGCATAAGCGGATATCACATGATGGAAGCAGGTGCAAATTCTGTACACCAAACCGCATTTACAATAGCAGACGGAATAGAATATGTAAAATCGGCCATAGCTGCAGGATTGAATATTGACGATTTCGCCCCACGCCTTTCATTCTTCTTTGGAATAGGAATGAATTTCTTTATGAATATAGCAATGCTGAGAGCTGCAAGGGTTATTTGGTACAAAGAAATAAAAAAATTTAATCCTAAGAATGAAACTTCATGTATGTTAAGAACACATTGTCAAACATCTGGATGGAGCTTAACTGAACAAGATCCATACAACAACATAATAAGAACAACAATAGAATGCATGGCTGCAGCACTTGGCGGCACACAATCTCTCCATACAAATTCCTTTGATGAAGCCATTGGACTTCCAACCGAATTTTCTGCAAGAATAGCGAGAAATACTCAAATCATAGTTCAAGAAGAATCGCAAATATGCCATGTAATTGATCCATTAGGTGGAAGTTATTATGTCGAGAGTTTGACAAATTCGATTGTAAATGAGGCTACAAAACTTATTAATGAAATTGAAAAACTTGGCGGAATGGCAAAGGCTATTGAATCAGGAATGCCAAAAAGAATGATCGAAGAAGCGGCTGCTCGCACTCAGGCTAGAATTGAAATTGGAGAAGATATAATAGTCGGAGTAAATAAATATCTAATAAAAGAAGAAAATGAAATTCAGGTACTTCAAATATCCGACGAAGTAAGAATCGATCAGATAAAATCTTTAAAACAGCTAAAAGCAACTAGAAATAATATTAAAGTTAAAGAAACACTTGATGCTTTAACAAAAGCAGCAAAATCAGATGGAAACCTTCTTGAAGCTGCAATAAATGCTATAAGAGCAAGAGCAACAGTGGGAGAAATAAGTGATGCTATGGAAAAAGTATTTAACCGATACAAAGCAAAAACTGAATTGATTTCAGGAGTTTATTCTTCTGAATACAGTAAAGACAATTCCAATTTTAATAAAATAAAGGCAAGAATAGAAAAATTCGCTGAAAAACATGGAAGAAGACCTAGAATCTTAATCGCTAAAATTGGACAAGATGGTCACGATAGAGGAAGTAAAGTTGTAGCAACTGCATTAGCTGACATGGGATTTGATGTAGATATAAGTCCTATGTTTGTAACCCCATCTGAAGCAGCAAAAATGGCAGTAGAAAACGATGTTCATGCTGTAGGAGTTTCATCTCTTGCTGCAGGCCACAAATATATAGTGCCAGAATTACAAAAAGAGTTAAAAAAGTTAGATTCTGATGATATTAAAATATTTATAGGCGGAGTGATACCACATCAAGATTACGATGAGCTTTTTAAATCAGGGGCTGCAGCTGTATTCGGTCCAGGAACAAATATTATTGAGTCAGCAAATGCTATCCTAGACGCTGTTAATTAAACAGTAAAAAGGAATTTTTATAATGAACCTCATAATTGCAGAAATCAAAAATGAAGTCGGAATAATCACTTTAAATGATACCAAACATCATAATGCACTTAGCTCAGCTATGATAAGCGAAATGCTTATGGAATTTTCCAAATTCACGCAAAACAAGCTAAAAGCAGTGGTTATCAGAGCACCTAGAGGAGCTAAAGTTTGGTCTGCTGGTCATGATGTAAAAGAGCTCCCTAAAGATGGATTTGACCCACTTACATACAATGACCCACTAAGGAAAATTGTAAGAACTATACAAGAAGCTCCAATGCCTGTACTGGCTATGATTGAAGGCACAGTGTGGGGTGGGGCATGTGAGCTGGCTATGAGCTGCGACATGATTTATGCCGCAGAAGATACAACTTTCAGCATCACACCGGCTAAAATAGGCGTACCTTACAATTTAGTCGGAATGGTAAATTTTATGAAAAATATAAGTCTACCTTCCCTTAAAGAACTGCTTTTTACCGCAAGATCAATATCTGCAAAACGTGCAGAAATGATAGGAATGATAAGCAGGGCCGTACCTAAAGAAGAGTTAGAAGAACTTATTGAAAGAAGATTAGAATACATTAGAAATAATGCACCTCTGGCAATTTCTGTAATGAAAGAAGAGCTTAAAGTTCTATCTGAATCTTATCCTCTCAACCCAGAATCATTTGAAAGAATACAAGCTGGAAGAAAACTTGTCTATAATAGCGATGATTATAAAGAGGGAATTACAGCATTTTTTGAAAAAAGAAAACCTAATTTTAAAGGACAGTAACTATTTTTCTAACAATATGTTATAATGCATTAACACCTTAATTTATAAACCCTTATTCCATTATTTACCAACCTAAATTATAAAACTAAATGGAGGTTTGATTATGAATGAGAAAAAACAAGAAGAACAAAAAACAGAAAAAAGCTGGATCTCTGAAACATTCGAATCAACAATTAATAAATTGACGGAAAAGCTACCTAAAAACGTCTCGGACAATATTAACAAAATAGCCGAATCCACCTCTCAAATTTCAGGAAGTATTAACTCGATAATATCAGAAAACATCAAAAATCTATTTGACTCTTCCAAAACTGTAAAAGAAAATGTATCTGAAGTTTCTTCAAAAAATCTTAAAAAGGCTTTTGATTCGCTCTTTGATGCAACAACTGAAGTAAGCTCAACTCTTACAAAAAATCTTAGAAATCTATTTTCATCAGCATTGGATACAGGAGAGTCAACAGCAAAAGAAGAATCAAAAAAAATAAGAGAATCAATAGATAAAATTCTTGATGCTTCTACAGAAATTAGTTCTGAATCCGCGAATAAAATCAAAAAACTCGTAGATGAAGCTTTGGAAGTAAAAAAGAAGCAAAGTAAATCTGAAAAATAATGTCTAAATCTTTAAACAATAATATCAGTCGTATTAAACAAATTATTTAGCTTTACACTTATATAATTTTAAATTCTAGCAAGCAGCAAAATATATGTCAAATTATGATGTAACGGTAATAGGATGCGGAGTCGTAGGAGCTTCTATTGCACGAGAGCTTTCAAAGTATAAAATATCAGTTGCCGTTTTGGAAAAAGAGGCAGACGTTTCTTTTGGAACAAGCAAGGCTAATTCAGGAATCATACACGCTGGATTTCATTCAGAACCTGATTCATTAATGGCAAAATTAGTTGTTCCCGGCAACAGAATGTTCGACCAACTTCATGATGAGCTTGGATTTCCATTTGAAAGACGTGGAGAATTAATGGTTGCATTCACAGAAGAAGATCTGCGGATACTTCAAACTTATTATGAGCGCGGCGAAAAAAACAAAGTTCCCTATATGGAACTGATAGGTAGGGAAAGGACTCTAGAACTGGAACCTGCATTAAGCCCCGATGTAATGGGGGCGCTATTTGCTCCAACTGCTGGAATAATATGCCCATACGAATACTGCTTCGCATTAATTGGCAATGCAAAAGAAAATGGAGTGAACCTATTTTTAAACCAAAAAGTTATCTGGCTAGGCAAAACTTCGGACGACTACATTGAAATAGAAACTGAAGCTGAGATGAAGATAAAAACAAGATATATCATCAATTCAGCTGGTTTATATGCAGATGATATAGCAAAATTTGCAGGGATAAAAGATTTTAAAATTATGCCGCGTAAAGGTGAAGAATATCTTCTGGACAGACGCGTTGGCAAACTTGTTCACAGAGTCATTTTCCCAGTTCCTACCAACACATCAAAAGGCATGCTGGTAATCCCAACCGTTGATGGTCCGGTAATGGTTGGACCTACGGCTCTGGATATCGAAAATAAAAATGACTACAGCACTACCTCGCAAGGCTTAAGGGAAGTTTTTCAACACGCTCAAAGGATGGTGCCAAGCATAAGAAGCTCAGATATAATAACCTCTTTTGTAGGACTCAGACCTGCTGCAACAGGGCAAGATTTCATAATAGGAAAAACAAAACTTCCAGGTTTTATCAACGCTGCAGGAATACAGTCTCCAGGACTTACAGCCTCCCCCGCTATCGCAAAACATATACGTGAATTATTGGTAAAAGATGGATTAAAGCTAGAATTAAACCCACAATTTGACCCAATAAAAAAACATGCGTTTAAGAGAGTAAGACAACTTATAGAAAAAAGAAATTTTTCTGAATATGACAAGTTAGTTCAGGCAAATAATCATTATGCTAAATTAATTTGTAGATGCGAAAACGTGACAGAAGCAGAGGTAATTGCCGCAATAAAAGAAGGGCATATTACAATGGATGGTATAAAATTTGCTACCAGAGCAGGTACGGGAAGATGTCAAGGAGGGTTTTGCACGTCTAGAATTATGGAAATTATTCATAGAGAAACTGGAATACCGTTTGAAGAAATAACAAAAAAGGGCAAAGGCAGTGAAATTGCCCCATTCAGCCTGAATAAAGGAGTATCAAAATGAAATTAATAGTTGATGCTGCTATCATAGGCGGAGGTCCAGCAGGCATGGCTGCAGCCCTTTCCTTAAAAAATAATGAAATTCAAAATATTATCATACTCGAACGTGAAGAATATCTAGGCGGAATATTGCTTCAATGCATTCACAATGGATTTGGATTGCATAAATTTAATGAAGAACTTACGGGACCAGAGTATGCAGAACGATATACTGATATGCTGAATGATAATAAGATAAAATTTATGACAAATACCTGTGTGATTGATTTCGCCGCTGATAATAAAGACAGTAAAAAAATATTCGCAATGAGTCAGCAGTTTGGGCTTGTGGAAATTGATGCAAAAGCAATCATTCTTGCCATGGGATGCAGAGAAAGAAATCGTGGCAACATTGCAATACCAGGAAGTAGACCAGCGGGAATTATGACTGCTGGGCTTGCGCAAAAACTTATAAATCGTTCGGGTTACATGGTCGGCAGAGAAATAGTCATACTAGGCTCAGGAGATATAGGCTTAATAATGGCAAGACGTATGACACTAGAAGGGGCAAAAGTAAAAGCCGTTGTGGAAATTCAACCTTATCCCGGCGGACTTAATAGAAATATTGTTCAATGTCTAAATGACTTCAATATACCTCTTTATCTTTCTCACACAATCACCAATATTAAAGGCAATGCACGAGTAACAGAAATTGATATTGCACCAATAAATGAATTTAGAGAACCTAATAAAACAGAAGAATTTACTGTTAAATGTGATGCACTTCTTCTATCGGTTGGACTAGTACCTGAAAATGAATTATCTCTCAATGCCGGCATTCTCATAGACAAAGTTACAGGTGGTCCTGTCGTTAACAGTCATTTAATGACCAATAAAAATGGAATTTTTGCATGCGGCAACGTTCTCCACGTCCATGATCTGGTAGACTATGTATCTGAAGAATCGGAAACATGCGGAGAAATGGCGGCAAATTACATAAAAAACAAAATTGTTGAAACTTATGAAATAAAAGTAACTGCAGGAAACTTAGTTAGGTATGTACTACCATCAACTTTAGAGCCAAATAAAGAAGCTACTATATCACTAAGACCTATGGCTCCTGCTGAAAATGTTACACTGTATGTAAAAGCAGGCAATGAAATTCTTTTCTCCAAAAAATTTAAAAAGGTATTCCCAAGTGAAATGGAAAGAATAAAAATAAAAAACATAACGAAAGAGACTAGCTGCGTTAATGTTTTTTTTCAAAAAAACAGTGAGGCTCAAGCATGAAAAAAGAACTTATATGCATTAGCTGCCCTCTAGGCTGTAGTATGGAAGTCCAATACGATGGGAAAATGTTAATCAGCGTAACTGGCAATTCTTGCAAACTTGGTCCAATTTATGCAAAAAAAGAGATATTCAATCCTGAAAGAACAGTTACTTCTACGGTTAAATTGATAAATTCAAATTACAAATTTCTCCCAGTCAAAACCGATCGAACTGTATCAAAAGAACTTATTTTTGAAATAATGAAAATAATTTTTAAAATTGAAGCTAACGCACCAATTTTTTTAGGAGATGTTATCGTAAAAGATATATTGGGAAGCGGAGCAAACTTAATTGCGACAAAAACAGTTCTTAACGATAATTCAATTTAATATTTTCAACATCATGGTTTATAAATGGGTAAATTAATTTCAATCACACTTTCTTTTATGCTTATTACAGCTACGGCGTTTGCTCTAAGTGTAGGCGACACTACTCCCAAAATTGAAATATCAAAATGGATTAATATTGAGCCAATTGAGATAAACGAAACTTCAAGCAATCATATTTATGTAGTTTATTTTTGGGCTACATGGATAGGCTCTGTTAGTCAAATACTCAATTTCGTTTCTAATGAAGAAATTAGATATAAAGATGAAAATGTGACATTTATAGGAATAACAAAAGAACGTCCTGAATTAGTAGAAAAGTTTTTTGAAAACAGAAAAAAATTACAGCTTGCTGTTGGATTAGACGATAATGCAAAAACATATAAAAGCTTTTTGAAAAATGAAAATGCACTTCCATATTTTTTCATAATAAAAAACAATAAAATTTTATGGCAAGGCTCTCCATTTGAATTAGATCGAGTAATAAAGCGTATTTTAGCCAAAACATTTGATAACGACGAGCAAATCAAAATTGAAGAACTGCGTGACAAAATAAGAAACGCTTCACAATATTTCGACTCCAAAAAAGAACTTTCAGAAGCTGAAAATATTTTAAAAATTGATCCTACTGATGAGATAGCAATTAAGATAGTATCTGACAACTATATCAGTCAAGATAATAAAACAAAAGCTTTAGAAACCATTGACAGTGCAATTAAAAAATCAATATCCAATAAATATCTATTAAAAGCATTTTACTTTATGAAATTAGATGTTATTAGAAAAATGAAAATTGCAGAAATTGCACCGATGCTTAAAACAACTACATCTTCTTATACAGAGGCATTCCAAAATTACCCTAAATTTTTAAGCGAATATTCGGTCTTTTTGTTGAGAGACTTTCCTTTAGAAACTATACCTTTAAATGAAATCCATGACATGGCAACAAATATGGTTCAAACTCAGGATAAAATAGCGAAAAATAGCGAAAAAATGGGAGATTACTTGCAGATTTTAGCTAGAACTCAATATTTAACTGGCAATATTAAAGAAGCAATAAACACTCAAAAGCTTGCCATTCCTCATCTGAACTCTGCCGAATCTATAGACGTAGCAAAGCTAAATCTCTGCTATTATGAAGATGCTCTCAAGCTTTTCAAACAATAATGTGCTTCACATATTGATTACTAAAATCAATTTAGTAAAATTAAGATAATGTGCTTTATTCTTAATAATTAAATTCAAATTGAGGAAATATGAAAATTAAATTTTTCGCCATAGGATTATTAGGTTCAATTGCTGCTCTCTTAACATCATGCTCGAGCGTAAATAACACTGCACAGCTTGAAGCGAGAAACAACCTCGAACAAAAAAATATTTCTTTCACCGTAGCAACTTTTATTCAAACTGCAAAAAATGGCAACAATGCCGTTCTTAAAGATTTTTTGTCAGCAGGAATGGATATTAATGCAAAACAAAGCGATACTTCACTTACAGGAGCTGTAGGCAGAGAAAAAACAAATACGGTAATTTTCCTGCTTGAAAATGGTGCTAATGTAAATGAACCATCTGATTGGGAATCTCCCCTCGGTATAGCCTCTTATAAAGGTTATTTTAATATTGCTAATATACTGATTAAACACGGAGCAAATGTAAATGGACTCGCTCCTGATGGAATGACTCCACTCATGAATGCTGTTTATACAAACAAAACAAAAATAGTACAACTTCTTTTAGAAAATGGTGCGTCATCAAATTACATACTTCCTGATACATCTGAAGCACCAATAATTCTTGCTGCCAGAAATGGAAATATCGAAATTGTCAAGCTTCTATTGGAATATAAATGCAATCCTAACAATAAAGATTCAGGGGGATTAACCGCTTTAGACTGGGCTATAATAAACGGAAATACAGATGCAGCAGAAGAATTAATTAATTCTCCTAAAATACAGTTAATTACAAAAGACAGCGAATCTTCAAAACCTATGATCTTGGCTCTTCAAAATAACAATTTCAAAATAGCTGAGGCCTTAATTAAAAAAGGAATAAGCCCAAACTCACCTGCATATGATAAAATGCCTCTAATTGTATGGTGTGCAAAAAACAACAACGTTGCAGCTGTAAAATTTCTAGTAGAACATAAAGCAAATTCAGGATTAAGAGACTCATTGGGACAGGATGCCCTTGATTACGCAGAACAGAATAATAACGCGCAAATAATTGAGATATTGAAAAAAGCTTAGTGATAGGCTAATTTTAAAATTATACCGTAACACACTTGAGGCAGTCTATTTTAGGCTGCCTCAAATATTATAGGAATATTGTATTTAAATGCATCCTTTTATAATTTGATACTAGAGCATAACTATATAACGAAGTTTTTCTTTAAATTGGTTGTTTCCCATTTAAATAGCTTCAGATTTGATATTACTTTTTCTAAAACCAATTTGACATGGGTATATAATGAGCCGTAAACTATTTTTATCATTAATCATTATTATTGCACTCGCAATTATATATCTAAGTCTCTCTTTTGGGACTATTTTTATAAATATCTTTCAACTAAATAATTACCGTGGAATAACAGGCAGCATTCTTCTTCTCAGGAGTCTTGAAATGCTCATGGCATTTACGGTAGGAGGGGCATTGGCTGTAGCTGGAGTAGGCTATCAAGCGGTACTTAGAAACATTCTGGCAGACCCTTTCATACTTGGCGTAAGTGGAGGGGCAAGCATTGGCTCTGCACTTGCCATAATTTCAGGAATTGCTGTAATTTCAATTTTTGCGATACCAGTAGCTGCTTTTATCGGTGCTTTAGCTGTCCTAATTATCGTTATTCTTATTTCAAGAGGAAACGGCATCGAATACTCGAACAATATAATGTTAAGCGGCATAATTGTCGGCACGGTATGTACCAGTATATTAATGTTCATAATAAGCACATCGAACATAGAAAATCTTAACAGCATCACATGGTGGATGCTCGGCAGTTTAGAACCTTCTAGTATCAAACTTCTTTTCTTAGTTTTTTTAATCGTAATAGTGTGCACTTCAGTAATGTTTTTTTATGCAAAAAAAATAAATCTGCTCTCTCTTGGAAATGAGATGTCATATTACCTAGGAATTTCGCCTGTTAAATTAACAATACTCATTCTATTACTGACATCAATAATGACAGCATCTGCCGTTGCTTTATCTGGAATAATTGGTTTTGTAGGATTAATAATACCACATATTTTAAGAAAATATTTTGGTGCCGATCATAAAAAACTTATACCTCTTTCACTGATTACTGGTGGCTTGTTTCTAATGATTTGCGATCTTTTTGCTCGCTCTATAATCTCACCACAGGTAATTCCAATAGGGGTAATAACAGCGGCAATCGGAGGTCCTTTCTTTATTTGGGCTCTAAATAGAAAATCGGGAAAAATATAATGAACAATGACATATTAACCGTTAATAATATAACCT
>ORMF011433382.1_pt1 | contig 68644 bp, 62 predicted proteins | sample 1779871 | NCBI WGS metagenome assembly ORMF01 (sample SAMEA104232316, study PRJEB22302) | groundwater metagenome | biome: forest; feature: aquifer; material: groundwater | place: USA | collected 2011-08-07 | depth 5.4 m | reverse complement strand
CAGCGAAGGGCTTGGGCGGCGCGTCGTCGGGGCCCCCCGTGCGCCGGAGCCAGTCGGTGTAGCGCCGCTCCATGTGCGCCATGTGCGCGACCAGTTCGCGGCACGACCACTCGTCCGGCTCCGGCCGCCGGTCGAGGGCGTCATCATCAACGTTCCAGACCAACGACTCCATGGCATGCGCCGTCTCGCGCAGCGCCTTCAGCAGCCAGGCTCTCGCGTCGTACTCCGGTACCGGTCGCATCGTGGCGCCTCCTGATCATCCGCGATGATCGCTGTAGATCGCGATCGTACGCCGATCGAGGCGCCGGTTCAAGTGGCTGCACGGCGAAATCCGCGCCGTACACTGAGGTCATGCACGCCGCGGCTCGACGCACCGGTATGGCGGAGCGATCTCCGGACGGGGAGTTCGCGCGGCTCATACGCGATGTTCGCGCGTGCACGGTGTGCGAACGCATGGCGCACAGCCACGTGCTCGGCGAGACCAACGGGCCGCTGGACGCGCGGGTGCTATTCGTGGCAGAGGCTGTAGGGAGGCGTGGCGGCGCGGTGACCGGCGTGCCGCTGACGCGCGACGAGTCGGGCAAGCGGTTCGCGCGCTTCCTGGAGCTGGCCGGGCTGCGGCGCGAGGAGGTGTTCGTGACGAACGCCGTGCTGTGCAACCCGCTCGACGCCGAGGGACGCAACCGGCCGCCGACGCCAGGCGAGGTCGCGCGCTGCCGTCCGTTCCTGGCGCGGACGCTCGACGCCGTCTCGGCGCGCATCGTCGTGGCGCTCGGACGCGTCGCGCTCGAATCGCTGCGGGCGAGCGCGCCGCACGAAGCCGACCTGCCGTGCGATGTGGCGACCGCCATCGACTGGCACGGGCGTGTCCTCGTGCCGATGTACCATCCCAGCCGCCAGTCGACGCTCCATCGCGGGCAGACCGCGCAGAACGACGACTGGCGCCGCCTCGGCGAGCTTCTCCAAACGACGATCCAGCGTTCGAACATCCAACATCTAACCTCTAACGAGCCGCCTCGCTACCATAAGGGCGCATGAATCTCGACGCGCTCCCATACACATCGTTCATCGTGCTCCTCGAATTCTCCGTCGGCAGCCTGCTGGTGTGTCTCTTCGCCGACTGGCGCGGGCGCGTCGCGGCGAGCTTCGTCAAGTTCAGCGCCGCCATGGCGACGACGGCAGCCGCCGTCATGCTGCTCAACTCGCTCGCGCTCGACCCCAAATCGGCGATCGGCGGCTACCGGCTCGATGACGGCGCGCTGACGCCCGTCAAGATCGCGACGATCGCGTTCCTTGTCTCGACGCTGCCCTACAACTGGTACCTGCAGAAGGCGGACCGCCAGATGGCGATGTTCACGGGCGCAGCCTCGGCGGCAGTGGGCATCGGGCTCGTAGCCGTGACGGCGTACTACGTCAGCCTGCCGACGTGGGGATACGCCGGATCGCTGCTCAGCATCATAGCCGGCACGCTGTCCGTAGGACTGGTCGTGCTGGCGATGACGCTTGGCCACTGGTACCTGGTGACGCCACGCCTGCCGCGTGAGCCGCTCGAAGAACTGACGCTGCTGCTCGTCGCGGCCGTCGCGCTCCAGGGGCTGCTGCTCGTCATCAACGTCATCATCCCTGCGCGAGAGGTGCCCGCCGCGACGGCGTTCCTCGGGTCGACGACGCTGGGCGCGAACCCGGCATTCTGGCTGCGCATCGCGATCGGGCTGCTGTTCCCCGCCGCATTGGGCTACATGTCCTACGTTTCCAGCCGCGGCTATCCCGCAAACGAGAACGCGATGATGTCGGCGACCGGCCTGCTCTACATCGCCGTGGGCGCCGTGCTGGTCGGCGAGGTGCTGGCACGCGGGCTGTTGTTCCTGACGGGGGTGCCCGTCTGATGCGCCTGCTATATCTCATCCGCCACGCATCGCCGAATATCCAGCCGAACGTGCCGTCGGAGCAGTGGACGCTGTCCGAGCGTGGCATCGAAGAAGCGCGGGCGCTCGCGCAGATCGCTGCTGGATGGCGGCTCGAAGCCGTGTACAGCAGCGTCGAGCCGAAAGCACAGGCGACGGCGCTGATCATCGGCGACGCGGTACGCCACGGCGTGCGTGTCGTCGACGGCTTCCAGGAGCTGCGCTTCGACCGCTGGATCGCGAACGCGGACGAGTTCGGCGAGATGATCCGCGACATCGTGCAGCAGCCCTCGGTCAGCGTGCATGGCGCCGAGCGGGCGAGCGCTGCCGCGGCCCGGTTCGCGGCCGCGGTAAGCCTCGTCGCCGAGGGCCCGTTCCCCGCGGCGATCGTTTCGCATGGGCGCGTGATCACGGCGTATCTGGCCCAGCTGCTCGGGCTCGACGACCCGTTCGAGCTGTGGCGTTCGATCCCGATGCCCGGATGGGCGTGCGTCGATCTGGACGATTGCCGCGGGCCCGTGCAGTTTCAGGGCCTGACGCAAAGCTAACCAACATCCTAGAACACTAATCCGCCGACATGGCGGCGCAGCGAGGGGACCGCGGATTCGGCTGGTTGGCGCTCACGACGGCTCGGCGGCGCGATGCTCGCCCACGCCGTCAAAATCGAGCGTATCGACGAACGCGCGGTACACCTCCGGCACCGCGTCGCACGAAGCGGCCGGCGCGCGCGGCTCCGGCTCGTCGACGAATAGCGCGAGCTTGAGCCGGCAGGCCGCGACCAGCGCCTCGCACGGCTCAACGTCGAACTGCCTCGGCTGTCCGACGGCGTCGAGAGCGCACGCGCGCGCGAACAGCGAACCGTCCGCATGCCAGATCGTGATCGATTCGAGCGTCGCATCCACGGCTGCCAGCGCATCATGCAGGAGGTCAAGCGCGCCCGACCTAGCGCTGGGAACGCCCGCAAGTTCGGCGGCGATCGCCTCGCCCGCCGGCGCATGGACTCGTACGCGCAGCTTGCGGTTGTGCTCGCGGTCGTGAAGCTCGATGCGGGCGTGGGCGGGACACTCGCAAGGCTTGACTGCGGAGATCTCGACAAGTGTCATGTCGTTCGTTCCCTTCTGGTGGCCGTATTAGCCTTGGATATCTTTAGTTATTAGCCTGTACTAACTTCACGCAAGCATAGCACCCTCGAACGGCGGGGCAAGCGAGGTTTGCCGAGGTTCCCGGAGATGCAAACGCAGGTTTGCTGGAGTGATGCGCAGCCGCTATCCTGCGTTGTTATGGACGTAAGCCACCTCGTAGAGATCCCCGTCAACCCAGCCGTCGAGCAGTTCGGCCCCGGCGACACCGTGAAGGTGAGCGCCAAGGTGGTCGAAGGCGAGCGCGAGCGCACGCAGGTGTTCGAGGGCGTCGTCATCCGCCGCAACAACGGCGGCGGCGGCGCGAACTTCACCGTGCGCCGTATCGCCAGCGGTGTCGGCGTCGAGCGCACGTTCAACCTCCAGTCGCCGCGCCTCGAAAAGGTGCAGGTCGTCCGCTCGGGTAAGGTGCGCAGCTCGCGCCTGTACTACCTGCGCGGGCTGACCGGCAAGGCTGCCCGCATCAAGGAGAAGGCGCGGGTCTAGGCGCAACGGCAACGGCACGATCAAAGGGGAAGGCACAAAGGCCTTCCCCTCTTCGCGTCCGCGCGCAAAACAACCGGCTGCGACCGACGGGGCGCACGTCATGTAGGGGCGGGGCGAGCCCCGCCCGCGTCATGAGCAGGCACCCTCACAGGCCGCCGCCCCCTTCTGTGCAATCTGTGGTCCCCGGAACCTGTATCCTCATCGCACACAGCGCGCGCGGCAGGCCTGAAGGATCTCGTGCTCTACGCCGAAGTCGCCGTCAACTCCACCTTCCCGCACAGGCAGACGTTCAGCTACGGCGTGCCCGATGGCATGGACGTCGTCGCGGGCCACGGCGTCTACGTGCCGTTCGGCCGGCAGACGCTGCAGGGCATCGTCGTGGAGGTACACACCACGCCGGTGTTCGCGGCGCCGGAAAAGATCCGCCCGATCCGGTCGATCATCGGCGCGCGCCCGCTGCTCGACGCCGATCGCGTCGAGCTGGCGAAGTGGATCTCGGACGAGTACCTGGCGCCGATCTTCAACGCCGTGGCGCTGATGCTGCCGCCGGGATTCGAGCGCAAACCCGTCACGACGCTGTACCCGCTCGTCGACGCCGCGGAACTCGACGCCATCGACCTGCCCGCCCGCCAGCGCGAGGTGCTCGCCGAGGTCGTCGCCGGCGGGCGTGTCGAGCTGGATGCCTTGCGCACCAGGCTTGCCTCCTCCGGCACTGACACCGCGCTCGCCCAGCTCGAGCGGCGCGGCCTCATCGCACGCCAGTACGATCTCGCGCGCCCGCGCATCGGCGCCAAAACGATCGATGTCGCCGTGCTCGCCGTGCCTCTGGACGACGCCCTGCGGCGGATCGACGCGTCCGAGCCGCCGAAGCACTCGCGACGGGCCGCCGTGCTCGACCGGCTGGTCGCGAAGCGCGCGATCTCGGCCGAGGAGGCGATCAAGCTCGCGGCCAGCCGTGCGAACCTCGAACGACTCGTGCGTGCCAACGTCGTCCGCTACGACCGCGAAGGCCGCAACATCCAGCTCGCCATCTCCGCGGCCGAGGCCGCCGACGAATCGCGAGCGTTAACGCAGACAAAACGCGCGACGCAGTCGATCGCGATCGTGCGCCGGATCGCAGAGGGTGGCGAGCAGACGCTCGCCGATCTGCGCGAAGCACTGCGCGTCGACACGGCCAGTGTCTACTGGCTGCGTGACATCGGCGCGCTGAACCTGCGCGAGGATGCGGTCGAGCGCGATCCGCTCGCGCACTTCGCCGTCGCACGACGCGCGCCAGCGGAGCTACTACCAGCGCAGATCTCGGCAGCGGCAGCGATCTGCACCGCGATCGATGCGCGCCGGCACCAGACGTTCCTGCTGCACGGCGTCACCGGCAGCGGCAAGACCGAGGTGTACTTGCAAGCGCTCGACATTTGCATCGCGAACGGACGACGCGCGATCGTGCTCGTACCGGAGATCGCGCTGACGCCGCAGACCGTGCGGCGGTTCCGTGAGCGATTCGAGCGCGTCGCCGTGCTGCACAGCGGCCTCAGCGATGGCGAGATGTTCGACCAGTGGCACGGCATTGCCGACGGGCGCTACGACGTCGTCATTGGCTCGCGTTCGGCCGTCTTCGCGCCACAGCCGGACCTCGGGCTGATCGTTGTCGACGAGGAGCACGAATGGACGTACAAGCAGCAGGATCCCCAGCCGCGCTATCACGCGCGCGACGCGGCGATTGAGCTGGCGCGGCTGAAAGGCGCGACTGTCGTGCTCGGCAGCGCCACGCCCGACGTCGTCTCGTACGAGCGCGCGACGCGCGGCGCGTACACGATGCTGACACTCGACGAGCGCATCCGCCCCGTCGCGGGCGCGGACGGCGTCGTGCGCCCGCAGACTTCGCTCGCAATGCCGCGGATCGACGTCGTCGATCTGCGCGACGAGCTGCATAGCGGCAATCGCGGCATGTTCAGCCGCTCGCTCACCATCGCCATCGAGACCGCGCTCGCCGCGGACGAGCAGGTCATCCTCTTCCTCAACCGCCGCGGGCTCGCCGGCCACGTACAGTGCCGCGACTGCGGCTTCGTGCCCGAGTGCGGCAGCTGCGCCGTCGCGCTGACATTTCACAAGCAGTACGATCGCCTCGTCTGCCATCAATGCAATCGCCAGCTGCGGCTGCCCGCGACGTGCAAGCAGTGCGGATCGCCGCGCGTGCGGCTGCTCGGCGTCGGCGTCGAGAAGGTCGAGTTGGAAGCGGCCCGCGCGTTTCCGCATGCGCGATTGCTGCGATGGGACCGCGACGTGACGCGCGGCAAGGGCGCGCACGACCGCATCCTCGCATCGTTCCTGGCGCACGAGGCCGACATCCTCATCGGCACGCAGATGCTGGCGAAGGGGCTCGACATGCCGTCGGTGACGCTCGTCGGGGTCGTCAACGCCGATATGGGCCTGCACCTGCCCGACTTCCGCGCCGGCGAGCGCACATTCCAGCTGCTGACGCAGGTCGCCGGCCGCGCGGGCCGCGGCGGGCGCCCGGGGCGCGTCATCATCCAGACGTACACACCCGACCACTACGCCATCGACGCCGCTTCGCGTTACGACTTCGACGGCTTCGTCACGGCCGAACTGGAGTCGCGCCGCGCAGCGGGATACCCGCCGTTCGGGCGCCTCGTACGCCTCATGCTGACGCACCCAAACCCGCGCTTCGCCCGCGAAGACGCAATGCGGCTGCAACGCGTACTCGCACATCGCCGCGCCGAGCTCGGGTCCGACACGTCGATCATCGGCCCGTCGCCGGCGTACGTGCCGCGCGTGCGCGGCCGCTGGCGCTGGCAACTGCTCCTGCGCGGCCGCGACCCGTCGGAGCTGGTGCGCGACTTCGTGCTGCCGCCGAACTGGGCCGTGGACGTCGATCCCGCGTCGCTGTTGTGACCCATCGTGCTCCCCTCTCCGCCGGGCGGAGAGGGGCTGGGGGTGAGGTCCGGTGCGCGACTTCGTGCTGCCGCCGAACTGGGCGGTGGACGTCGATCCCGCGTCGCTGTTGTAGAAGGATCCCTCTCCCCCAGTGGGAGAGGGTGGCCCGAAGGGCCGGGAGAGGGGCGCCAGCTATGCGCCCCGCACCTTCCGCAGCGCGTCCTCCAGATCGCGCGGCAGCGGCGCATCGAACTCGACGCGCTCGCCGGTGCGCGGGTGCGCGAAGACGATCCGCCGCGCGTGCAGGAACTGGCGACCGATGAGCGGCGACGGCTTGCCGTAGACGCGGTCGCCGATGATCGGGTGGCCGATCGCCGCGAGATGGACGCGGATCTGGTGCGTGCGCCCGGTCTTCGGGCGCGCTTCTACCAGCGATGTGCCGTCGAAGCGCTCGATCATCTTGTACGCCGTCACCGACGCACGGCCGCGATCGACGATCGCCATCCGCTGGCGGTTGCGCGGGTCGCGCGCGATCGGTGCGTCGATGACACCCTCCGACGGATTCGGCGTGCCCTCGACGAGCGCGATGTACGTCTTCTCGACGCTGCGGTCCTTGAGTTGGTTGGCGAGCGCATTGTGCGCGGCGTCGTTCTTCGCGACGACGATCACGCCCGACGTGTCGCGGTCGAGGCGATGGACGATGCCCGGCCGCAGCACGCCGCCGATGCCCGACAGGTCGCGGCAGTGAGAGAGGATCGCGTTGACAAGCGTGCTCGTCGTGTGGCCCGGCGACGGGTGCACCGTCATGCCGGGCGGCTTGTTGACCACGAGCATGTCGGCGTCCTCGAACAGGACATCGATGGCGATGTCCTCGGCCACGGCCGTAGCGTCAACGGGCGGCGGGACGGCGACGGTAACGCGCTGGCCCTCGTCGAGCCGCATCGAGGCCTTCGCACGGTGTGGCGCAACGGTCACGTGCCCCTCGTCGATCAGCTTCTGCACACGCGCCCTCGTGAGCGACGGGATGCGGCGCACGACGAACACGTCGAGTCGCTCGCCCGCCGCTTCAGCGACGAGTTCAGTCGTCTGCAGGAGCGTGGGTTCCGGCATCGGTTGGCAGCTGCGGCTCGGACGGCTTCGGACGCCCGACATCCTGGAGCAAGAAGAAGATCAGGACGACGACGATGCTCGTAGAGATGCTTGCGTCGGCGACGTTGAACGTCGGAAAGCCGCCGACGTCGACGAAGTCGGTGACTTCGCCCATGCGGATGCGGTCGATGAGGTTGCCCGCCGCGCCGCCCAGCTGCATGCCGAGCGCGATGCGGATCAGCCCGTGATCCATCGGCGGATAGACGTAGTAGAGGGCGATCGCCGCGAGGCCCAGCACGCTCGTGACGATCAAGAACGGCGTCTGGCCCTGCAGAATGCCGAACGCCGCGCCGCTGTTCACGACGTGAATGATCTTCACGAACAGGAAACTGCGATCCCACACTTCACCCAGCTGGAGGTTCGAGCGCACCAGCGACTTCGTGTACTGATCGAGAGCGACCACCACGGCGGCGATAGCGAAGAACAAGAGATCGCGGCGCCAGCGGGCGCTGACACGCTGAACCAGCGATGTGGGCGGGGCGGGGCGCGATTCGGATGGGTTCACTGCGTGCAGGATAGCACGGGCGGATCGCGGCGAAGCCTCACACCACACTCACACCGTTGCGCGGGCTTTCCAGCCCGCGCGGTCGTCGTTCGCACAAGTCTGCCGCACATGCCGCCGCCCACCCACCGGCGCCCACTCACACCGTAGCGCGGGCTTTCCAGCCCGCGCGGTGCGCGTTCGCACGAACCCGCGCGGACTTCAGTCCGCGCTACGTCTCGATGTGGTTCGGCGGGCGCTGCCTACGGACGCGTTTCGCGTCCCGCAGCGCAGCGCACAGTACATGTTACACTGCCCTGTCAGACCGTCGTTCGTGCCAAAGGAGTCTCGCCATGGTGCAATCAGCGGAGAGCGTCGTCACGCCGGAGCGGTACGCGAAGGGCATGACCTACGCGGAATATCTCGCATCGATCGAGCGCAACCAGAAGCGCTTCGAGGAGAACTACGCCGGCACGGAGATCGCGGCGGCGGACGCGGCGGCGTTTAAGGCGCTGATGGCCAAGCCGGGCGGTCCGGCGAAGATGATGGTGATCGGCGAGGACTGGTGCCCCGATGTCTTCCGCGGCATGCCGGTCTTCGCGAAGCTCGCCGAGGCCACCGGCATCGAGATGCGCGTCTTCAAGCGCGACGAGAACAAGGACATCATCGGCGAGTTCCTCAAGGACGGCGAGCACGAGTCGATCCCGGTCGCCGTCTTCTACACGAAGGACCACCGCTACATCGCCCACTTCGTCGAGCGCCCGGCCCTGGCGAACGAGGAGATGCGCACCGTGCTGGCGCCGATGTACGCCCGCACGCGCAAGCCCGACCCGACGCCGGCCGAGAAAGAGGCGATGAAGCAGGAGTACATCGCCTTCCAGAACGGCCCCATCTGGTCCAACTGGCGCCAGGAGACCGTCCGCGAGTGCATCCGCTCCATCGAAGCAAAGGTCTCGTAGGGGCGGGGCTCGCCCCGCCCGCGTGGCGGCCATCGCCTACGCGCTTGGCCGCAGCCACGTGATCGGGGCCTCGCACCGGAACACTCTGCCCTTCCACGCCGCCGCATACCTACCATCCGGCCCGCCGCATCGCGGCCACTCGGCCTGAACGGCGCGACGCCGGTTCCCGTATCATGCGTGCATGGGCAGCTCGATCAAGCTCTTCCGCATCTTCGGTATCGATATCGGCATCCACTGGAGCTGGGTGTTCATCCTCGTCATCGTGACGTGGACGTTCGCGACCGGCTTTCTCGCCGACAACTACCCGCAATGGAGCGACGCGCAGCGGTGGTCCGCCGGCGCCCTCATCGCCGGCGTCTTCTTTCTCTCGATCCTCGCGCATGAGCTGTCGCACGCCATCGTCTCGAACCGCAACGGATTGCCGGTGAAGAGCATCACCCTCTTCGTCTTCGGCGGCGTCTCGAATCTCACGCGCGAGCCTGATACCGCCGGCCTCGAGTTCAAGATCGCGGTCGTCGGCCCGCTCACGAGCCTGCTGCTGGGCGGCCTGTTCGGCGCCGCGTGGCTCCTGCTTCGCTCGACGAACGTGGGCATCGCCGACATCTTCGGCTATCTGGGGTTCATTAACGCTTCTCTGGCCGTGTTCAACATGCTGCCGGGGTTCCCGCTCGATGGCGGGCGCGTCTTCCGCTCGGCGGTGTGGGCGCGCAACCACAACCGCCTGCGCGCTACCCGCACCGCCGCCCGCGCCGGCGAATGGATCGCCTACGGCATCATGGCGATCGGCGTCGCCGAGTCGGTGTTCATCTCGCCGTTCAGCGGCATCTGGTTCCTGCTAATCGGCTTCTTCCTCAAGAACGCCGCGGCTTCGAGCTACACGCAGCTCGTCGTCGAGACGACGCTCGACGGCATCAGCGTGCGCGACGTTATGCGCACGTCGTTCGCCTCCGTCGCGCCGGACGTCAGCGTCGAGGAGCTGGTACACGACCACGTGCTGCGGAAGAACGCCCGCTGCTTCGCGGTGATCGCCGCCGGCGATTTCGCCGGACTGGTGACGCTCACCGACGTGCGCAAGCTGCCGCGCGAGGCGTGGGCGACCACCAGCGTCTACCGCGCGATGACGCCGGCGACGCGCCTGCACACGGTCGCACCGTCGGACAGCATCACGCGCGTGCTTCAGCTCATGGCGCAGAACGACGTGAACCAGCTGCCCGTGGTGGACCGCCGCGAACTCGTCGGCATGCTGGACCGCGCCGACGTCATGCGCTTCATCCAGCTGCATCGCGATCTCGACGAGCGCTTGGATGAAGCGCCAACCGCTGCGCCAGGCCCTCACTAGCCACTATCCACTGTCCACTAACCCCACGGCGTCTTGATGCCCTCGCGCTGAAATGCCTCGAGCAGGCGCGCGCGGAGCACGCCTTCGATCTCCCATCGCTTGCCGGGGATGACCGTGCCGTTCACCTGTATCGAAACGCCGCCCATCATGTCGATGCTGTCGACGCGCAGGTACTTCGGCGCTTCCCGTATGAACGGCCCCCACTCCGTATCCCTGGCAAGCTCCAGCCCCACTTCGTCGGCGACCGCGCGCACCTTGGCCAGATCGGTCGTCGGCGCGACGGGGATCGCCACGCGCACCTTCGAGTAGTCACGGGTCGAGTTCGCCGCGACGACGATCGCACCGTTCGGGATTGTGTACAGCACACCGTCGATGTCGCGCAGCAGCGTGCGGCGCAGCGAGACATCCTCGACGGTCCCCATCACCCCCGCCAGCGTGACGATATCGCCGCGCGCGTACTGATTCTCGCTGAGAATGAAGATGCCGTTGATGGCGTCGCGCACCAGCGACTGCGCGCCGAGGCCAAGGGCGATGCTGGTGATGCTGACGCCCGCGAGCACGGCCCTGATATCGAAGCCGAACTCCGGCAGGATCGTCAGCACAGCGAAGGCGACGAGGATGATCTCGGCCGTGCGGACGATGACGCTGCTCAACGTCTCGACACGCCGCTCCGTCTCGAGCTCCGGCCGCCCCACCATCTGGCGTGCGATCGCGGGGCGCAGCGCCCGTGGCACGATGCGTCCGATCACCAACCACGCGACGGTAACGATGGCGAGCGTGCCGATGACCGCGGTGCCGTGGTCGCCGAACCAGACGCGCACATCGTGGCGCGTGATCTCCAGCAGCGGCACGGGCAATCTCATCGCCGGCAGTGTAGGCGCAGAAGCCCGCGCGAAGCTAGCGCAGTGCTTCCGGTTTGCAGTTTCACTGGATTAGTTGGCGAGTTGATCGCTGGCGCGCTACCGTGGTACGTTCGCAGCCCCGCTGAGAGGAGATCCGATGCGTTACGCCCTGTTGGCGCTGTGTGCGCTCGCCTTGGCTGGCTGTTCGTCCAGCAGTAGCCAGAAAACGCCAACCACGATCGCCACGATCAAGGCTGTGGCCACCCAGCAAACGAGGCCGACTGTAGCTGTCACGGCCGCCCGAGCCGCCACGGAGCCGCCAGCGGCTCCCAGCGCGCGGACGCCCAGCGTCGTGCCGGCTACCGCTGTCCCGCCAACTCCGGTTCCCGCGACGGCCATCCCGGTGGTTCCTGCCGCTCCGCCGGTCGCTCCGCCCACCGAGGCACCACCGCCGCCCCCAGCCGTTGTTCCTCCGCCGCCCCCACCTCCGCCCGGTGCCGGCGTCGTCTACCCTTGCGAGGCGAGCGATTGCAACTGCAGCGACTTCCCGACGCATGCCGAGGCCCAGCGCGTATTCTTGAAACATGGCGGCAGCGCGACGTATAACTGGTCTCGACTCGACAACAACCACAATGGGATCGCCTGCGAGTAGGGGGATACGATGCGACTGGCCATGATTATCGGGGCGCTGGCGCTCCTAAGCGCGTGTGGGAGTTCGGAGGAGCGCGGCAAGGTTGATACCGGCGTCAAAGCCGACGCTACGTCGGCGGCGACGATAAGCATCACCGCATCGCCAACTATCGTGGCGAGTGCAAAGTTCATCGTTGGCGAGGCGGTCAAGACAGATGCCGGCAACACGGTTACCGTGCATACCTACGAAGCTCCTGTGACGAGTGGGCTCGATCAGTACTCGGTGCCCAAGAGCGGCATGATGTACGCAGCCGCTGACGTGGAGCTCTGCGCTGGCGCGAACCCCAAGAGCGGATCTGCGGGCGCAAACCCGTATAACTTCGAGCTTCAAATGCCGGACAACACGCGAGCGCAACCGAGCTTCGGAGAGAGGAAGCCGGCGCTCCACGACACCCAACTCGTCGCTAATGACTGTGTGCGCGGATGGGTTACGTTCATCCTTCCGATCGGCGCGAAGCCGACATCGGTGAACTTCAAGGGAACTTCGCTCGTCAAGTGGGTCGTGCCCTAAGTCTATGCCCACACTCCCCGGGCGCGCATGCCATTGGCTATTGCCCAACCGCTAGCCATCGTCCCAACGTCACCGATCGTTACCGTGACGGGATCGGGGGGTAGGTCGGGGCGCGGGGTGCGGCGAGTCACCTGCGGGTAGCCGTCCTCGAGCGAGCCAACGAAGCGTTAGAAGCACCACACGCGAACAGAAGGTCGAGCGCCGCTGCCAGCCGCCGTCCGCTCGGCTCACGGGCTACACTAGCATCCATGAAGGTGCATCTCCCCTACGGCGAGCGCGGCATCGACGCCGAGGTGCCGGATACGGCCACGGTGCTCACACCGGAGCGCGTCGGCGTACTCGCGGATCCAGACGCGGCCGTGCGTGCGGCAATCGCCGCGCCGACGGGGCGGCGGCCGCTGCGGGAGATGGTGCGGGCGGGGCAGCGGGCGGCGATCGTCGTTTCGGACGTGACGCGGCCGGTGCCGAACCAGGTGATCCTGCCGCCAATCATCGAGACGCTCGAATCGGGCGGTATCGCGCGCGACGACATCACGATCGTCGTCGGCACGGGGCTGCACCGCGCCTCGCGTCCCGACGAGCACGCGCGCTTTCTCGGCGAGGCGATCCTGTCGCGCTACCGCGTCGTCGACCACGATGCGCGCGACGCTTCGACGCAGGTGTTCCTCGCGACGGGTCCGCGGACGGTGGGCGTGTGGCTCAATCGCGAGTATCTGAACGCGGACCTGCGCATCCTCACCGGGTTCGTCGAGCCGCACTTGTTTGCGGGATATTCCGGCGGCGGCAAGGCGGTGTTGCCGGCCATTGCGGGCGCCGACGAGATCATGGCGAACCACGACGCGCGCATGATCGGCCACCCGAAGGCGACCTGGTGTACGACCGACGGCAACCCAATCTTCGAGCAGATGCGCGACGTGGCGCTGAAGACCGATCCATCGTTCATTATCAACGTGACGCTGGACGAAGAGAAGCGCATGACGGGCGTCTTCGCCGGCGAGTTGCGCGCCGCGCACGACGCGGCGATCGCGCAGGCGGCGCGGCAGGCGATACGGCCGATCCCGCACCTGTACGACATCGTCGTCGCGACGAACATGGGCTATCCCGCCGACCTCGTGCTGTACCAGGCGGTGAAGGGGATGTCGGTCGCGGCGCAAGCGTGCGCGACCGGCGGCACGATCCTGCTCGTCGCGGAGTGCCGCGAGGGCGTCGGCGGCCCGGAGTACACGGAGCTGATGCGCAGCGAAGCGTCGCCGGCGGCGCTCCTCGACCGCTTCGCGCGCGCGGGACAGCGCCCCGTACACGACCAGTGGCAGGTGCAGGTACAGGCGATGGTGCAGGCGCGCTGTGACGTCTGGCTGCACTCGTCACTCGACCGCGCGACGGTCGAATCGGCGCACCTGCGCTACGCGCCGGACGTGACATCAACGCTGGCGTCGCTGATCGACGAGAAGCGCGCGGCCCTCGGGCGCGAGCCGGCGGTGTGCGTGCTACCGTTCGGGCAGCTGACGGTGCCGCGGGTGGTCGAGGCGGCGTAGGTCGCGCGGACACGGACGCGATCGAGAAGGAGTCTCACATGCGGATAGTTACATGCACCCTCGTTGCGGCCGCCGCAATCCTCATCTCCGCGTGCGGCGGCAGCTCGAACAAGACGACCACGCCAACGGCGGGTTCGCCGGTCGCCAGCGCCGCGGCGAAGGTATCGACGCCCGCCGTCGCCGCGTGCCCGACGCCGCCACCCGGGCCGCCGAGCGCGGTCCAGTACACCGCACCCGCGACATCACAAACGCAAGCGGTGCTGAACAGCGTACAGGTCACCAGCGGCGCCTGCTCCGACATCGCAACCTTCACATTCGCCGGCCCGAACGTACCGGGGTACGCGGCCAAGTACGTCCCATCGGCGTCGGCGTGCGGCTCCGGCAATCCCGTCACGACTGCGGGCCCGGCTCAAATCACCCTGCGCCTGGAGCCGGCGGTCGCGCACGACCAGAACGGCAACCTCACCGTGAGCCCGCTATCGTTCGCGCCGAACGATCCGTCGATCAAGGAGCTGAAGTCGACCTGCGACTTCGAGGGCGTCGTCGCGTGGGTGATTGGCACGGAGCCGCGGTATTACACGGTCACCACCGCGTCATCGCCCACGCGGATCATCGTCGAGGTGTATCAGTAGGCGGGCCTGTAAGGCGGCCGCTGTTGTTTCTGATCAACGCCATCAATGGGGCGGAGTCGCCGGTCCAATTGGAGAACTCCTATCGCTAAGTAGTAGACTGACCGCGAACCTGGACGAACAAACGGAGGCTTTGATGAATCCGATTTACCTGCTTGCGCTCGCCTGCCCTATCGGAATGGGCCTGATGATGCTGCTCATGGGGAGGGGCATGATGGGCATGGGCAAGGGTGACGGAAAGCGTGACGCGATGCCCGCGACACCGGTCGAATCCGGTGATTCCGAGAAGCGGCTCGCAGTTCTACAGGCCCAGCGCGCGCTCATAGATGCCCAGATGGCAGCGATGGCGTCGGAGAGCGGCGCCGACACGGCGTCAACTCGACCCGCCGATGCCGCACGGCGATGACGCCAACACCGAAGCGCCGGTCTGGCGGGGCGCCGCGGAAATCCTGGTGGCGCTCGCGCCGCAACAAAATGTGGCTCGGCCTTGTTGCGATCGGCGCGATCGCCCTTGTGGTCGGGTGGTTCTGGCTGAACAATCGCGGCATGAGCGTGCAGACAGAGGCGTCAGTGCCAGTCGGCAAGCAGGTCAACGCCGTGAAGCTGGAGGACAGCCGCACCGGCCAGATGCTCGACCTCGGCCAGTATGTCGGGAAAAAGGATATCGTCCTCGTCGGGTACATGGGTGAGTTCTGTCCCGGCTGCAGCGAACTGGTGGGCGAGCTTCAGCGGCGTGCGTCGGAGTTCGAGGCCGCGAACGTGCAACTCGTCGTCTTGGGAAACGAGGTCGGACGAACCGGCCGTGACACGGCGGCGAAGCACAGTGTGACGTCGTATCCGCTCCTACAGGAGGGCAGCCCCAACGCGTTCACACGCAGCATCGGCATGTGGAGCGACATGATGGGCATGCCGTGGATGGGGTACGTCATCATCGATAAGTCCGGCAAGATCGTGAGCGGCGAACAGATGGGCCTGAGCGAAGCACGGGGCGCCGCTCCGAAGAACGTCGACAAGCTGTTGATGTCGCTTTCGGCCGCGAGGGCTTCCGCAACAGGCGGCTGAGGTGAGGAAGGGGCGGCTTGCCGCGCTGGCGCTCGTTACAATTGTGCTGGCCATACCCACTGCGTGCTCGCGCGGAAGCCGGGCGTCCGATGCGTATGGCGAGCGAAGCGCCACCACGATCGCTGGCAAAGAGGTCGTTGTGGAACTGGCGGGGCTGCGGTTCGTCCCTCGGGGGATCCGGATCAAGACCGGCACGAAGGTGACCTGGGTGAACGAGGATGTGGCGCTCCACAATGTGAGTCAAATTAACAGCGTGTTCCTGAGTCCTTCTGACCTGAACGAGGGCGACTCCTTTAGTTTTACGTTCGACACCCCGGGCACGTACAAGTACCAGTGCACGCTTCACCACCCAAACATGAACGGCGTGGTCATCGTCGAGCCATAGGACAGGCGGAGAATCACGGCGACTGGGACGAACAAGAACTCAAGCTGCTGCTGCGCCCATTCGCCGAGCGACGCTCCGAAGCTGCCTCAGCCTGATCACCACCGCAGCACCGGCTTGCGCGCCGCCGTCGCCTCATCGAGGCGGCGGATCGGCGCGTTGTGCGGCGCCTCGCGCAGGAGTTCGGGGTGCGTCTCGGCCTCGGCGGCGATCAGCAGCATGGCGTCGCAGAACGCGTCGAGCGTCTCTTTCGTTTCGCTCTCGGTCGGCTCGATCATCAGCGCTTCTTCGACGACGAGCGGGAAGTAGATGGTCGGCGGATGGTAGCCGTAGTCGATCATGCGCTTGGCGATGTCGAGCGTCTTCGCGCCCTGCGCCTTCTGCCTTCGGCCGCTGAACAGCACTTCGTGCATGCAAGTGCGGTCGTGCGCGAGATCGTAGGCGCCGCGCAGCCGCGCCTGGATGTAGTTCGCGTTCAGCACGGCGGCTTCGCTCATCGCGCGCAGGCCGTCCGGGCCGAGGCTGCTGATGTAGGCGTAGGCGCGGAGGAGCACGCCGAAGTTTCCATGGAACGCGCCGAGGCGGCCGATTGTGTGTTCGGGGTCGGTCAGCGCGAATGCCGGGTCGGCGGCGGATCGGGCCGATGATGGAGGACGGACGATAGAGGATGGACGGGTGTCATTGCTTCCATCTTCCATCTTCCATCGTCCATCCTCGGCGGCGCGCGCGACGACATGCGGCGACGGCAAGAACGGCGCCAGATGCTCCTTCACGACGATCGGCCCCGCCCCCGGCCCGCCGCCGCCATGAGGCTGGCTGAAGGTCTTGTGCAGGTTGATGTGCATGACGTCGAAGCCGAGATCGCCGGGCTTCACCTGCCCGACCATGGCGTTGAGGTTCGCGCCGTCGCCGTACACCTGCGCGCCGTGCGCGTGCACCATCTCCGCGATCCGCACGATGTTGCGGTCGAACAGTCCGAGCGTGCTGGGCAGCGTGATCATCAGCGCCGCCACGGTCGGGCCGTGCTCTTCGAGCGCGATGCGCAGCGCCGCGAGGTCCATGTCGCCGTCGGGCTGCGGCTTCACGGCGACGACGTCGAATCCCGCCATCGATGCGGTCGCCGGGTTCGTGCCGTGCGCGGAGTCGGGCACGAGGATCGTTGTGCGCTTCTCGCCCATCGACTCCAAGTACGCCTTGATGACGAGCACGCCCGCCAGCTCGCCCTGCGCGCCGGCGAGCGGCGCGAGCGATGTCTCGGCCATGCCCGTGATCTCGGCGAGCGTACGTTGCAGGCGGTACATCACTTCGAGCGCGCCCTGCACGTCGGCGGCGGGCTGCATGGGGTGCGCGTCGGCGAAGCCGGGCATGGCGGCGATGGCGTCGTTGACCTTCGGGTTGAGCTTCATCGTGCACGAGCCGAGCGGGTACATGTGCGTATCGATCGACCAGTTGAGCTGCGAGAGCCGCGTGTAGTGGCGCACGACATCGAGCTGCGACAGTTCCGGCAGCCGCAGGTCACGGCGCAGCAACTCCGCGGGTGGCGCATCGGCCGCTGGCACGTCGGAGCGCGGCATCGCGACGCCGACACGGCCCGGACGCGAGCGCGCGTCGAGGGTGGGCTCTGGTGATTGGTGATTGGCGATTGGTGATTGGGCGTTGATCATGAGCGTGTCCGTTGGCGTGTGATGAATGTCTCGGTGTGCGAACACGGGCGGCCACACAGGGTGGCCGCGCCAGGTACGCGTGACGCGGGATGAAGGCGCGCGACGACAGATGCGCCCTCACGCGGGCGGCCACACAGGGCCGCCCCTACAGGGCGCGTGCTTCGCGGGCTGAAAGCCCGCGCCACGAAGACGCGTGGCCGTACGGGGTTACACATCGGCGAGCACTTCCACTAGCTCGTCGATTTCGGCGCGAGTGTTGAGTTCCGTCACGCAGAGGAGCATGCGGTTGTGGACGGCGTCGGTGACGTCGAGTCCGCCGATGATGTTGCGCGCGATCAGCGCGCGATTGATCTCCGGCGGCGGCTTCTTCGTCCGCACGACGAACTCGTGAAAGAACGGCTCATCGCGCTCGACGCTGAAACCAGGCAGCGCGTCGATGCGCTCGGCCAGCTCATGCGCCTTCTCGTAGCACAGTTCGGCGACCCGGCGGAGGCCGCGCGGGCCGAGCGTGGCGAGGTACATGGATGCCGCCAGCGCGATGAGCTGCTGGCTCGTGCAGATGTTGCTCGTGGCGCGCTCGCGGCGGATGTGCTGCTCGCGCGTCTGCAGCGTCAGCACATACCCGGTACGGCCTTCAAGATCGGCGGTGCGGCCGACGATGCGGCCGGGCATCTGGCGGATGTAATCGTTGCGGCAGGCGAAGAGCCCGACGTACGGGCCGCCGAACGACAGCGACACGCCGAGCGACTGGCCTTCCGCCACGACGATGTCGGCGCCGTACTCCGACGGCGGGCGGTACATGCCCAGGCTGATCGGCTCCGCCGCGACGATGTAGAGCGCGCCGGCGGCGTGCGACGCCTCGCCCCACGCGGCCGCGTCGAGCGAGATGCGCCCGTAGAAGTCGGGCTGCGCGACGGCGAGGCACGCGTGCTCGTCCGACAGCAGGAACGTCGCGCCCGAAGCGGGGTGCGGCAGCACGTCGACGGCGATGTCGCGACCGTGCGCGTATCCCTTCACGACGGCGAGCCAGTTCGGATGGACGCGCTCGGACACCGCCACGCGGCGGCGGCCGGTGACGGCGCACGCCATCAGGCACGCCTCGGCCAGCGCCGACGCGCCGTCGTACATGCCGGCGTTCGCGACATCCATGCCCGTCAGCTCGCACACCAGCGACTGGAACTCGAAGATCGTCTGCAGCGTCCCCTGGCTCACCTCCGGCTGGTACGGCGTGTAGCTCGTGAGAAACTCGCCCCGCATCACCAGCGGATCGATCAGCGACGGGCGGAAGTGGCGATAGGCGCCCGCGCCCAGAAAGCACGCGTTGTCGGCGGCCGTGCGGTTGCGCGACGCGAGCGTGCGCATCTCGTCGAGCAGCTCCAGCTCCGTAAGCGCGGCCGGGATGTCGATCCGCGGGTTGCGGTACGCCGCCGGGATGTCGGCGAAGAGATCGTCCGTCGAGGCGGCGCCGATCGTCGCGAGCATCGCGGCACGATCGTCGGGGGTGAGCGGGATGTAGGGATGCGGTTCGGTCACGGCTGGTCGCGCCTCAACTGGTCTGGTGTCCGTGGTCACGCATCGTGCTCCCTTCGGTCGAGAACCTGGAACCTGGAACCGAGGACCTAGCTCGCGGCGATGAACGCGTCGTATTCGGCCGCGGAGAGCAGCTTGTCGGCCTCGGAGGCATCGCTGAGCTTCACTCTGAGCAACCAGCCTTCGCCATGCGGGTCGCTGTTCACCAGTTCCGGCTTCTCAACAACCTTCTCGTTCACTTCGAGCACGTCACCGGACGCCGGCGTGAAGAGATCGGATACGGCCTTCACCGACTCGATCTCGCCCATCTTCTCGAACTGACTGATCGTTGCGCCGGGCTGCGGCAGATCGACGTAGACGACGTCGCCGAGCTGGTCCTGCGCGTAGTCGGTGATGCCGATCGTCGCGGCGGCGCCGTCGATCTTCAGCCATTCGTGTTCTTTCGAGTACTTGCGGTCGTCGGGGTTGGTGGCCATTGGTGCTCCGTTTGCTTCTGCGCGCGTGGGACAGGTCTGAAGACCTGTCCGTACGAGGTATGGAACCCTACGAGTTAGGCGGCGTTTCGTTGCTTTTCGATACGAAGGGACGGCGGACTACTACGACGCCGATCATGCGGCCGCGGACGTCGACCGCTAGCTCGGTGCCGTACTTGGTGAGATCGAGCGGGAGGTATGCCATCGCGATGCTCACGCCAAGCGTCGGCGAGAAGCCGCCGCTGGCGATCGTGCCGATCGGTTCGCGGCGGCGCAGTATCGGGTAGTGGCCGCGGATGACGCCGCGATCCGTTGCCTTCAGACACGTCAGTTTGCGGTTCGGGCCGGCCGCCTTCAGCTGCGTGAGCGCCGTGCGGCCGACGAACTCGGCGCCATCATCGAGGCTGACGACCCAGCCGAGCCCCGCTTCGTACGGTGTCGTGGTCTCGTCGATGTCATGACCCCAGAGCGCCAGCGCCGCTTCGAGACGGAGCGTGTCGCGCGCACCGAGGCCGCACGGCTCGACGCCCTCGGCGGCGAGCTGGCGCCAGATGGCGCGGCCGGCTTCGACCGACGTGACGATCTCGAAGCCGTCCTCGCCCGTATAGCCCGTGCGCGAGACGAAGAGTTTGTATTGCATGAACGGTAGTTCCGTGCACGCGCGATGCTGGAGCGCCGCGACCTCCGGCCCGATGATGCGCGCCATCTGTCCGCTCGCCGCGGGGCCCTGCACGGCGAGCATCACGGTCTGCTCCTGGCGATCGAGCAACTCGACATCCATGCCCGGCCGCACGAGCGCGCGGATCTGCGCAAGATCGCGATCAGCGTTCGAGGCGTTGCCGACGACGAGGAAGCGCTGCGGATCGAGGCGGTAGATGTAGGGGTCGTCGATGATGCCGCCCTGCTCGTTGCAGAGCAGCGTGTAGTGGCCGCGGCCCTCGGCGATCTTCGCGACGTCGAAGGTGACGGCGCTACGCAGCAATCGCTCCGCATCGGCGCCCGCGACGAAGAGCCGGCCCATGTGCGATACATCGAAGACGCCCGCCCGCTGCCGGACGGCGTTGTGCTCTTCGACGATGCCCTTGTACTGCACCGGCATCGACCACCCCGCGAACGGCACCATACGCCCGCCCTGTCCTTCATGCAGGTCGAAGAGCGCGGTGCGGCGCAGCGTGGCAGTTATAGGTTCGGACATGGCTCGCGGGCATTGTAACGGCGGCTTCGCGGTCGGCGTAGGCCGTTATGATCGGTTGTGCGAAGTGGACGGAGCGGTCGCCGCTGGCGACCGCTCCGTCTCATTACGTCACGCTGTGCGTTCGGCGCCACCCTCCTCGCGCACGCCCGACTTCACGCGCGGCTGCACGACCGGCAGCCGCATCACCGCGGCGAAGTCGTCGTCCGCCGCGACGCGGTTGTGCCGCTCGAAGCCGCAGCCCAGGCAGCGATGCACGATGGCGTGCTCGCCTTTGGCGCGCGTGAACGCGCCGACGGGCGCCATCGAGCCGCCGCAGTTGCTCGCGCGATCGCCGGGCGTCCTGCCGTCGACGTGGCGCGAGTACAGGCATTGCGGGCAGTGGTTACGGTGCTTGCCTCCATACAACGTCCTCCCTACGAATGTCCGGCAGTGCCGGCAGCGAAACTCCTCGCTCGATCCTTGAAAGCGGCGCGATTGCCGCCGATCGCGAAATGTCCTCGACACGGTGTACTTCGCCTCTCTCGGAGGCCGGCGCGTCGCCGTGGCGACCGCGGCCACGTAGTAATCCGGTTGACGATTCGCCGTGTTCGAGCAGTGGGTGTCAGCATGTTTGCAACTCCTTCTAAGGTGTGCGTAATGAATGAAAGCGGCCACGGGATCAGATCCGTGGCCGCTGGCTGCCCATAGAACGCGCGTGACGACAGGCGACGAATCGCCGGCACGTCAGGCGCGACGGGCAAACAAACAGGCCACAGGCGCCGCTGCGTCCGTGGCCTTGATGGGATGCTCAGGGATGGGTGTTAGCGAGCAGATCCAACAGGAGACGCAGCGGCGACGGCCGGCATGGCGGCAGTTGGCGTGCTTGTCACAGATATCCTGCTTCCTAGGCGCGATATGCGTTCGCTCGCGTTGGCCGGAGTATACGGAAGCGCGCCGCGCCGCCGCAAGCGGATGTTGACGCGCCGATGCCCGTCGCGTGCGCCGCCGACGCCACTGGTAGGCTGTCGGTAGAACATGAAGTGCGGATCAATCGAGCCTGAACGATGCCCGAAACTTCGACCGACTGGCAGCAGTGGCACCACGACTACGATGATCCGGAGTCGCGCCTGTCCGAACGGCTGCGGGTCGTGCAGTCGCATCTCATCGCGGCGCTGGATGAGCGCGCTGGGCAGCCAGGGCCGATCCGGATTGTCAGCATGTGCGCCGGGCAGGGGCGCGACGTGATCGGCGCGCTGGCGGGGCATCCGCGCCGCCGGGACGTTGCCGCGGTGCTTGTCGAGCTGGACGAAACGCTGGCGGAGGCCGCCCGCACCGATGCCAGCGCGGCCGGACTCGCCGGCATCGACGTGCGTTGCGCCGACGCGTCGATCAGCGATACCTACGCGGGCGTGGCGCCCGCCGACGTCTTGCTGTCATGCGGCATCTTCGGCAACATCAGCGACGACGACATCCACCGCACGATCGATCAGCTCCCGATGCTCTGCGCACCTGGCGCCACTGTGATCTGGACGCGGTACGGCCGGCCCGGCGATGACCTGGCGCCCGAGATCTGCCGCTGGTTCGTTGAGCGCGGCTTCGAGGAGGCGCGGTTCGGCGCCTCCGACGAGCGCAGCTATCGCGTCGGTTCGCATCGGCTCACCGCCGATCCGTCGTCGTTCGAGGCGGGAGTGCGCTTCTTTCAGTTCGTCCGGTAGCGAGCACAGCGCGTGCGAGGCCGCCGGGCAATCGGTACGCTGTCGGCGGAAGGTGCGGCAAGCCGAAGTGGCGGAATGGCAGACGCGACGGTCTCAAAAACCGTTGGGCCGCAAGGCTCATGTGGGTTCGACTCCCACCTTCGGCACCACTGTGGATTCGACTGGACGGCCCCGCCATTGCCCGGATGGCAACATGCCGGTTGCCGGCAATCACCTCGGCGAGGCCTCGCTTCGTCGAGTGTTCGTCGCGCGCCAGCCCCCGCGCATCGGAGCCGCACCGGAAAGCGGGTCCGGCTCCGCATACCTTGACTCTTGGTTTGAAACGATCTTAGTCTAACTTCAGAGAACCGAGCGACGCCCGATAGCAGGAGCCCATCGATTGCGCTCGCCACGGGGCCGAGGTCCTGAGGTGTATCGCGGCCCCTTCTGCCTCGCCCGGTGACTCAGAGCGGATCCGCAGCTAGGACGCCGGCTGGACGACGCAGCCTTCACTCCAGCGCAACCAGGTCAAGAGCAAGGTAACCATCAGAAGGAACCGAAGAGGAGAGAGACCAACGTGTCTGAACGCGGCAGCGAAAGCGAGAACCCGGCCATCCCTTCCCCGACTCCCAAGAAGACCCGGCCCAAGACGAACAAGGACTGGTGGCCGAATCAGATCGACCTCTCGGTTCTCCACCAGCACTCGCCCCTGTCCAATCCGATGGGCGAGGACTTCAACTATGCCGAAGCGTTCAAGACCCTCGACCTCGACGCGCTGAAGCGGGATCTCAGCGAGGTAATGACGACGTCGCAGGACTGGTGGCCGGCCGACTACGGCCACTACGGGCCGCTCTTCATCCGGATGTCGTGGCATGCCGCAGGCACCTACCGCATCGCCGACGGCCGGGGCGGTGGCGGCAGAGGCGTTCAGCGCTTTGCCCCGCTCAACAGTTGGCCCGACAACGCGAACCTCGACAAGGCACGCCGGTTGCTCTGGCCTATCAAGCAGAAGTACGGCCGGAAGCTCTCCTGGGCCGACCTGATCGTCTTCGCCGGCAACGTCGCCATGGAATCGATGGGGTTCAAGACGTTCGGCTTCGGCTTCGGCCGAACGGACATCTGGGAGCCCGACGAGGTCATCTGGGGCCCGGAGGACACCTGGCTTGGCGATGAGCGCTACAGCGGCGACCGGGAGCTCCAGGGGCCGTTTGGCGCGGTTCAAATGGGCCTGATCTATGTGAACCCGGAGGGGCCCAACGGCGTCCCGAGCGCGCTTGCCGCAGCCCGAGACATCCGGGAGACGTTCCGCCGCATGGCCATGAATGACGAGGAGACGGTTGCGCTCATCGTCGGCGGCCACACGTTCGGCAAGACCCATGGCGCCGCCGCGGCGACCCACGTCGGCCCCGAACCCGAGGGTGCCCCTCTCGAGGAGCAGGGCCTCGGCTGGCGGAACAGCCACGGTAGCGGCAAGGGCGGCGACACGATCACGAGCGGGCTCGAGGGCGCCTGGACCAACGAGCCGACGAAGTGGGACAACGGGTTCCTCGACAACCTCTATGAATACGACTGGGACGTGACCAAGAGCCCTGCCGGTGCGTGGCAGTGGGTTCCCACGAATCCCGAGGCCCAGGGCACCGTGCCCGATGCTCATGATCCGTCGAAGAGGCACGCCCCCGTGATGCTGACGACGGATCTCGCGCTGAAGCTGGACCCGATCTACGGCCCGATCGCCAAGCGCTTCCACGAGAATCCGGACCACCTCGCAGACGCGTTCGCCAGGGCGTGGTACAAGCTGCTGCACCGCGATATGGGTCCCGTCACGCGCTACCTCGGCCCCTGGGTTCCGGAGCCACAGCTGTGGCAGGACCCCGTCCCGGCGGTCGACCATGAGCTGATCGGGGAGCAGGACATCGCAGCCCTGAAGGGCAAGATCCTCGCATCCGGACTGTCCATCTCCCAGCTGGTCTCCACCGCCTGGGCGTCGGCGGCAAGCTTCCGCGGCACCGACAACCGTGGCGGGGCGAACGGGGCGCGCATTCGCCTCGCGCCGCAGAAAGATTGGGAAGTCAACAACCCTGCCCAGCTGGGGACGGTGCTGCGGACACTGGAACAGGTCCAGACAGCGTTCAACAACTCCCAGACCGGCGGGAAGAAGGTCTCGCTCGCTGACGTGATCGTCCTGGGCGGGTGCGCTGCCGTCGAGGAAGCCGCGAAGAACGCAGGGCACAACATCGCGGTTCCGTTCGCGCCGGGGCGTACGGACGCCTCGCAGGAGCAAACGGACGTGGAGTCGTTCGCCGTGCTCGAACCGGGCTACGACGGGTTCCGGAATTACTTCCGCACCGGAGAATCGCTTGACCCTGAGCGCGCGCTGTTGGACCGGGCGTTCATGCTGAACGTGACCGCTCCCGAGATGACCGTTCTCGTCGGCGGTCTGCGTGCCCTGAACGCCAACCATGCGCTATCCCAACACGGCGTGTTCACCCTACGGCCCGAGACACTGACCAACGACTTCTTCGTGAACCTCCTCGACATGAGCATCGCGTGGACGCCATCCGGCTCGTCGTTGAACGTGTACGAGGGTCGCGATCGCGCCACGGGCCAGGTCAAGTGGACAGGCACCGTCGTCGACCTCGTCTTCGGCTCGAACTCCCAGCTTCGCGCCCTCTCGGAGGTCTACGCATGTGACGACGCGCAGGAGAAGTTTGTTCGTGACTTTGTGGCAGCGTGGGACAAGGTCATGAACCTTGATCGCTTCGACCTAGTGACATCGTAGCCCGGTGCTCGTAACGGTCGTCCTCGGTAGCGTCCGCTAGGCCGCGATTGTTGCGGACGCCAGAGGCGCCAGTCCACAGATACCGCACCGAACGGCGGTCGGTGCTGATAAAGGTGCATCCTCCGTGCCCTTCCAGGCGATGGATCGCGCGCACAAACACGCCCGCCCCGCCCGGGCCGCTACCATGTACGCATGATGCGACCGTCGGACCGCCTGTTCCTCGCCGTGGCAAGCGCCTCGCTCCTCCCGGCGGGCGCAATCGCCTTCGCGCTCGTACGGGGCACGCAGGACGTGCGCGTCGCGCTCGTGAGCGCGCCCGCCCCCGTCGCCGGGCTGTGCCGCCAGGCCGTGGTGTACACGCTGGATCCCTTCGCGCACGTCGCCTACTTCGGGTTCGCTGCCGCCGCGCTGGTTGCCGTTGCGCTCGGGACGGCCACCGGACTCGCCACCCATCTCCGCACGAGGAGCGTGCTGCGGGGACATCTCGTGGACGCGCCGGTGCCCGAGCGGCTGAAGCGGCTCGCGGCGGTCGCGCGTGTTCGGCGCGTGCGCGTGATCGCGTCACCGAAGCCACTCGCCTTCGCGTTCGGATACCTCGCGCCCAGCGTCGCCGTCAGCGACACCCTCCTCCGCGCGCTCAACGACTCCGAACTCGAAGCGCTGCTTCTTCACGAGGCGGAGCACGTCCACCACCGCGACCCCTTGCGCCTGCTCATCGTGGCCACGCTCTCGCGTGCCTTCCTGCTCGCACCGCTGATCGACGCGCTGGCTGACAGGTTCAGAATGGCGAAGGAGATCGACGCCGACCGCGCCGTGATCCGCAAGATGGGCAGTCGCGATGCGCTCGTCTCGGCGCTGTTGTCGGCGGGCACCTACGCCTCCGAAGGCGCGACGGCCGGCTTCGCCGGCGCCTTGTCGGCAAGGATCGCGTCTCTCGAGGGCGAGGAGTTGCCGCGCATTCGCGCCGGCTGGAAGCCTGCCGTAACGACATCGCTGATGATGTTCGTGATCGCAGCGGGACTCTTCGTCATCGCAACGGGCGCCGTCGACGCTCACGTGCTCCACGTCTGCGCCTGATCGTTAGCCTTCGGGCCGTTCACGCAGTCTGCGCAGCCTCGCAAGCGTCTCCGGCTTCGCCCGTTCCAGCTCCTCGGCGAAGTGCGCGAGCGCGACTTCACCGAAGTCATGCACCAGCTTGCGGACGCTGCGCTGTGCACTCCTCGACAGCATGCCCTGCTCGCTCATGTTCGCTTCGTAGACGTAGGCCTTGCCGATCTGCCGCCTGGCCAGAATGTCTTTTTCGGCCAGGCGGCTCATCACCGTCATCACGGTGGTGTACGCCCGATCATGACCCCGCAACCCCCCGACGACCTCCCGTACGGACAGCGGGCGTTTCGACTTCCAGATGACCAACATGATCTCGGACTCAAGCGGACCAAGTACGGTGGCTGCTCGCGCTTTCAGGTGGACCTCCCCAGGACGCCATTTCGTCTCCGCAATGCTATCGGTAGTTCACGCAATCCACCAATCGAGACCGGCGCCAGACCCTTCGCCACCACGACGTTGCCCACCCGGCGCTTTCCGTACTATCCTAATGTAGTGGGAGGGGCCCATCGACCCCTCGAAGGCCGTACGAACGGCTCTTGCAGACGTCAGCGCGGAAGTGCGATGGTGGGAGTGAAGAAACGGAAATCGAGGTAATGCCATGATGTGGGGAAACTACGACGGAGGATGGTGGATCGTCATGTGGCTGTCGATGACGGTGTTCTGGACCGTGGTGATCGTCGGCGCGATCATGCTCGCGAAGTCGTTCGGCTCGAGCAACTCGGGGACAGCTTCGCCGGAAGAGACGCTGCGGCACCGTCTTGCGGCGGGCGAGATCACCGAAGAGCAGTACCGGTCGCTGCGCGACGAGCTTCAGGGCCGGCCGCACGGCCCAACGGCGTCCGTGCACTGACGGGTCACCCGCCGCACGGAAGCACACCCTCGGGCCTTGCCCGGGGGTTCTTCATATCCGGCGCGAGCCGTCATCAGTGATGCGAAGAGTGGTCGGCGGGCTGCGCACCGCTGTCGCTGCCGCCGTCGCCCCTGATCGCGGGGCCAATCCAGAGCGTCGACACCGTGAACATCACCGCGAAGATCGCCAGCGCGATGCCCGGCGCCAGCCAGGTGCCGAAGCGGCGACGGAGGCGGAGCAACATCGGGACGGTCAGCACGAATCCGATCAGCCCGAACAGCGCCGTACCGCCCGCGCCGGTCAGGATCGCCGCGCCGGCGATCGGGCCGACGTGATGCAGCACGTGCGGGGCAATGCCCGCGACCGCGCCGATTCCCGCCGAAAACGCAGCGCTCAGCCTCGCCAGCAGGCCGCGCTGCTCGACCCTCGGACGCTCGGTCGGGCTGGTGGCCTCACTCATGCTCGTGCCCATCTGCGTATGCTCCCACCTGGCAGGCTGTTGAACAAGTCTCCGCCCGTGGCGCGGTCATCAGCCAGTAGCGCCGATTCAGTGCTATCGCTCCTTCTCAGGAGCGCGCGGCTTGGTGCTTTTTCAACACCCGCCTACCGCACTTGAAGGCGAGCCACCATGCTCGGATGGACCGTGCAATAGTACGTGTAGTCGCCCGCTTTGCCGAAGGTAAGGGCTTTGCTCTCGCCCTTGCTGAGGATGCCGGTGTCCCAACTGCCGTCACGCGCCGTCGCGCTGTGCGGCGCGTCGTCGTAATTCGTCCACGTAACCGTCGCGCCGACCGGCACTTGCACGTTGCCCGGTGCGAAGGCGAAGTCACGGATCGCGATGCTCTCCGCCGCACTGCCAACCGACAGCGGCGCGTTCGACGTGTTCGTTCCGCCCCCCATCATGCGACCCATGCCGCCGCCCATGCCCCATCCCATATCCCATCGGCCCCCACCCAGGGCGGAGAGCGTCACCGCGCTCAGCACGATGGCGCCCGTGATCAGTCCCACGAGCAGAAAGACCAGTGAGGATGTCCGCACGAAGGTCATGTTGACGGCTAGCCTTTCGTCCTGCGAAGTACGAGCGTCGAAACCAGGCACGGCGCCCGCAAGCACGCGCTGTGAGAACCGGCCAAACGCGACAGCGCGCACGCCGTACAGATTGCCCGAACTGTGGGAGAGATCCTGCGCGAAACCGCAACCGCGTCCTTCATCGTCATGTCTCCTACATCATCGTAGTCGGAACGATGCGGCTGACAAAGGGGCCATTCGGCCGTGATTCCCCGCCATCAGGGCCAAGCTGCCCCTGGGCGCATCCACACCATCCCGGCGCCGTCGCGCCAGGAGGAACTGCTAGCTCAGCGCCAGCTCCTTCTCGACGCGCTTGAGCAGCACCGCGTTCGTGGCAACGATGATCGAGCTGACGGACATCAGCAGCGCCGCCCACTCGGGCCGTAGCTCGATTCCGAACGACGGATAGAGCGCGCCCGCCGCGATGGGAATGGCGAGCACGTTGTAGATGCTCGCCCAGAACAGGTTCTGCTTCATCTTCGTCACGGTCGCCTTGCTCAGGCGGATCGCGCGCAGCACATCAAGCGGGTCGCTCTTCATCAGCACGATGCGGGCGGTCTCGATCGCCACGTCGGTCCCGGCGCCGATCGCGATCCCGATATTGGCTTGGGCGAGCGCTGGTGCGTCATTCACGCCGTCGCCGACCATCGCAACGATCTTGCCCTCGTCCTGAAGCTGCTTCACAAAGCGTGCCTTGTCGGCGGGCAGGACGTCGGCGAACACACGGTCGATGCCAAGCTGGACAGCGATCGACTTCGCCGTCCGCTCGTTGTCGCCGGTCATCATCACCGGCTCGATCCCCAGCTCCTTCAGCCGCTCGATGGTGCGTTGCGCCGTCGGCTTGATCGTATCGGCCACCGCCACGATACCGGCCAGCCGTCCATCCACCGCCACGAACATCGGCGTGTTGCCGCGCTCGGCGAGATCGCTCGCGTCGGACAGCCACCCGTCGAGCGATAGCCCGCGCTCCTCCATCAGCTTGCGGTTCCCAACGAGCAGTTTGTGGCCGTCGACCGCCGCCTCCAGCCCCATGCCCGCGACCGACGTGAACGACTCCGACGCCGGGATGGTGATCGACCGCTCCCGCGCTCCCTCGACGATCGCCTGCGCCAGTGGGTGCTCGCTGCCCCCTTCCGCCGATGCGGCCAGCCGCAGCAGCTCGTTCTCCTCCACGCCCCGCGCGATGACGCCGGTCAGCCTCGGCTTCCCTTCCGTCAGCGTGCCCGTCTTGTCCAGCACCACCGCCGTCACGCGCGAGACTCCTTCGAGCGTCGCCGCGTCCTTGATCAGGATGTTGTGCCTGGCGCCCAGGCCCGTGCCCACAGCGACGGCGGTTGGCGTCGCCAGGCCGAGCGCGTCCGGGCACGCGATGACGACGGCCGAGATCGCGAACGTCAGCGACAGCAACGCCGTCTCGCCGCCGACGAAGTACCACGCCACGAAGGTGACAATCCCCGAACCCACCGCGAGGACGACCAGGTACTGCGCAGCCTGGTCGGCCAGGCGCTGTCCCGGCGCCCTGGAGCTCTGCGCCTCCTCGACGAGCTTCACGATCTGCGCAAGCGCCGTTTCGGCGCCCACCTTCGTCGCGTTGAAGGTCACCGAGCCGGTCTTGTTGATCGAGCCGCCGATCACCTCGTCGCCGGGCCCCTTGTCCTTCGGCACGGACTCGCCGGTCACGAGCGCCTCATCGATCGCGCTCTGCCCCGTCTCGATGACGCCGTCCACCGGCACCTTGTCGCCCGGACGCAACACGACGCGGTCGCCAACGACGATCTCGCTCGTTGGCACCTCGACCTCGGCGCCGCCGCGGATCACCGTCGCCGTCGGCGGCACGAGGTCGAACAGCGCGCGCAACGCGTCCGTTGTCCCCCGCCGTGACTTCATCTCCATCCAGTGCCCGAAGAGCACGAAGGTCACCAGCATCGCCGCCGCTTCGAAGAATGCGTCGCCAAGACTGCCCACCGTAATCACGACGCTGAACCCCCACGCGGCCAGCACGCCGGTAGCAACCAGCACGCTCATATTCAGCGAGCGGTGACGCAGGGATCGCGCCGCGCCCGCGATGAAGATCCACCCCGCCCACCAGACCACTGGCGTCGCAAGGACGAGCATGATCCAGCTCGCAGTGAACGGGCCGCTCGGCAGGTTGATGCGGAATACGTTCGCGCCCAGCGACGAGTACAGCACCGTCGGGATCGTCAGCACCAGCGCCACGAAGAAACGGTCCCGCATGTCCCGCTCCATCGCCTTCGCCATCTTCGGGTCCGACATGTCGTGGTCCATGCCGGCGTGCGACATCGCCTGCGCGTGTCCGGCCTCGTGTTCCGCGTGGGCCGCCGTCGAAGGCATCTCGTACTGCATCTTGTCGTGGGCGCCGCCCATCGACATCGGCGCCATCTGCGCCCGATGGCCCAGATGCGCCATGCTGCCGCCGTCGCCCTCCCCGGCGCAGCTGCAGCGTCCGCTCTCATTGATCAATGCCCGAATCCCCGCCTCGTCGATCATGCCGGCGTGGTATTCGACGTCGACCGTCCCCGCGTCGAAGTCGACACGCGCGCGGGTGATGTGCGGGTGAGCGGCGAGCGCGCGCTCGAGTTGCTCAGCGCAGCTCAGGCAGTAGAGGTCTTCGACCTTGAGTTTGAGCTTTGTGGGAGCGCCCGCCGGTGCGTGCGACATGTGTTGGTGCGACACGCTCATGCCTCCGGTGCGTGGGCGCCGTCATCCACGGCGCGCCTTGCCGAGCACGCGAGCCGATAGATGTGGATGCGCGTGGCGCCTTCTGGCCGGCCGGGAACGATGCGCTGGCCTCGTGCATCCGCGACGCCGCTCGCGGCCGCGGCCCCGCTCGCCCTCACCGTATCACTCGACGGTGAGGGTGCCCACCATGCCCGAGTCTTTGTGCCCCGCAATCGTGCAGTAGAAGTTGTACGTCCCCTTCTTGTTGGCCGTGAAGACGACGCTCCCCATCATGTTGGCCATGGTATGTACCACCACCATCTGCGCGCCGCCGTGCCCGGCACTCATGGCGCCGCCGGACATCACGTTCGCGTCGAGACCATCGACCTGCACGTCGTGCTCCGTCGCGTCCTGGTTCTCCAGCTTGAGTTCCACCACCGACCCCATCGAGATGGTCAGCTTGTCCGGCAGGAACTTCACGTTTTTCGCCTGTAGCACGACCGTCCGGTCGGGCTTCGCCGGCGTCGATGCTGTCATGTTCATGCTGTTGCTGCTGCCGCAGCCGGCCGCGAGCGCCGCCACCGCTGTCGCACCGGCCAGTATCATCGCCAGACGGACCTTCATCGTGTACCTCTTCCTCCAGCTCCACTACACGCACGTCGTAGGTTATCGGATTTCGCCCTCTCGTGGCAGGTGCCTCGCCGCGGTCCCCGATGCCCGACGCGCCAGCCGATTTGACAGCCCTCCACTCTCTCCGCCACGCAACGCGGCGCGCGCAGTGATCCATCGTGCCGCCCGCGACGCATAGAAGTGTCCGTGTCAAACGCACGGAACAGAATCCCCCTCTCGCCCGCCCGCTCGGGCCAAGAGGGGGGACCTGGACGACGGAGAGCGTGCCCTCACAGGGCCCGTCCAGAATCGCCACGCGCGAGAAGGGGTGGTAGAGACGTGGAAGCAAGGAAGAGCCGTCCGTGCCAGCCAGTTGCCATTCGCGATGGCCGCGCCGCCGCTGCGACGCTCGTCGCCACAACCACCCGCAGGCTCGCACCGCGGACGCCAGCCGAACACGCATCCGCGGGCAGCACGCCCATCGCGCAGGCTCGCGCGTTCTTGATCTACCTGAAGCATCGCGGCGTCCTCAATGTCGAGGAGTTCCGCCGCACCAACAGGTCTGTAGTGGACGTATCGGGGCCCGCTGCGCGGCAGACGCACCGGCGGACGCAGTCATGAGCATCACAGGAGGTTGACGTGCAAGCGAGAACAACACCGCCCGACGAGCCCGTCGTTCCCGGCAGCGGGATCGTCGAGCGAGAGGTCGAGACCGTCCGGACGCGTCAGCGCGTCGCCGGTGCGCCCGTCGACGCCGCTTCGTCGCCAGGCGCGGTCACCGGCGACACGCGCAGCGGACAGTACTTCGAGACGCTCCCGGAACGGCTCCGGGCCGTCGCCGGCGTCGTGCTCACCGCCATCGAGGGGCTGCTCGGCGCGCGTTTCCTGCTCCACGCCTTCGGCGCCAACGCCAACAACAGCTTTGTCGGGTTCATCGACAATGTGTCGTGGCCGTTCGTCCGTCCCTTCGCCACCGTCTTCAGTAACCGCTCCTGGGGGCAGGGCATCGTCGAACTCTCCACGCTTGTTGCCATGGGCGTCTATCTCTTGCTCTTCGCCCTCATTGGCATGCTGATCGCCGCACTCGCCCCGCGCGTACACGGCCACGGCGACGGCGCCGCCTGAAGCCAGGAAGCAGCTCGGCCACGACGGGATCGAAGTGCTCGGTACCCAGATGGACGCACGCCGGCAGGAGTTCCAGCCCGCCGGTCGCAGCCAGGCAGGACGAAGGACGCCACATGCTGACACGGGACGAACCATATCGCGCTCGACCCGGCGAGTTCATCAAGCGCGCCGGCGTCGCCGCCGGCATTACGCTCCTGATCTTCGTCAGCATTGGTGCCGCACTGGTCATGACGGGCGCGATCGCGAATGGCCGCGGCGGGTCAGGGGCAGGAAAGGTCGAACCACAGAGCCTGCCCGTACAGGCGAACCTGCTCGTCGAGCAACAGCGCGCGGCAGTCGCCGCGTATGCGGTGAAGCTCGCGGAGTTCAAGCGGGCGACGGCTCGGCCGGTGGGAGCGGCGGGCATCAACCTCGATGCCGCGGAGACCAGGCGCCGGGACGATGTGTTGACCGGCCTCGTGCTCGATTGCATCAACGCCGTCGACCGGTATAACCTCGCCGCACAGCCGATTCCGCCGGCGCGACTGCGCTCGGCCGGCCTGCCCGAACGCTTCGTGTGGGCCGTCGACTGCTGGCCGGGCCAATAGACGCATCCGCAGGCGCGCCACGCGGCGTCGCCTCGCGCACGAGCACGCGTGGTGCTCTCGATCGGGTGAAGAAGCGGCACGTCGATGTCGCGCGGAGTGTGCGTCAAACGCACGAGAATCCTACGCAGGAGGTGAAGGGATGTCTGCTCGAACCACGAAGATGAAGGGCCAGGCGAACGAGGCCAAAGGAAAAGTGAAGGAGGCCGCCGGACGGGTCACCGGCAACGACCGGTTGAAGGCGTCCGGCCGCGCGGATGTCCAGAGGGAAAGGCACAGTCCACCCTCGGCGATGCCGGCCAGAAGGTCAAGAGCATCGCGAAAAAGATCACCGGCAAGCGTTAAGTGCGGAGCGCAGCAATCGGAGGTACATCGTGGGAATACTGGCTTGGATTGTCGTTGGACTCATCGCGGGCGTCGTCGCGAAAGCGATCATGCCGGGCGGCGGCCCGGGTGGCATCATACTCACGGTCTTGTTAGGCATCGCGGGCGCGTTCGTCGGTGGCTTCCTGGCGTCGGCGCTCGGCATCGGCGCCGGTATCGCCCAGTTTGATCTGCGCACGATTCTCGTCGCGATCGTCGGCGCGATCGTGCTGCTGTTCGCCTACCGCGCGCTCACCAGCGCTTCCGGCAGACGCGCATGAGCCGCCATGCCGGCGACGCGCGCGCGTAGCGATTGCTGCGCGCGGTGGGCGCCTCAGGTACAACCGCGGCACCGCGGCCAGCGAGCGTACCGCCGCCTGAGGTGATCGCCGCCGCCCGCGTCGCCGGAACCGCTACACGAGACCTGCCTGGCAGCTCCCTTCGAACGCGCGAAGGGAGCTGCGCTGGCCAGACGTGTTCGCCCGCGAGGGAGATCGGCGTCGGTTCGAAGCTGGACAGACACCCGGCCATACGCGGGTAGACAATGACTGTTGAAGCCCCCAAAAGGAGCTTTAAGCGGGGTGGGTTAGCGGACGGAGGCGGGGCCCGATGCTAACCCATCCGCATTCCCCTTTGCCCGCGCGCCCCATCCATCCGCCTTCTCGCGCATTGAATCTCGCGTGACCGACGCGCGGAGACCTCGCGCGTCGGCCGAATCGAAACAAACACTGCGACGCGCCTCGGTCTCCGCCACCACGGGCTCGGCCAGATTTTCCCCAATATTTACCTTCGCGTTCCCTGCCGATGACATCACCACTCGGATCCTGAGCGATGATACGGCAGGAGGATCTCGCGGTGAAAACGAAGTTCTCTGCCGTGAAGGTCAGCAGGCGGCGGTTTCTCGCCGGCGCGGGCGCGACGGTTGCGGTCGTGGCAGCGGGAGGATCCGCCGCGGGCGTCGTCTTGCACGAGCGCTCGGGCCCGTCGGCCGGGGGCGCCACCACGCTGGGCACGTTGCCGCCAACCGGCCCCAACCCGCTCACCGACGGCGATACGCGCATCCGCCACCTGCTGCGCCGGACAACCTTCGCGGCCCTCCCTCCGGACGTTGAGCGCTACCGCGCGATGACTCCGGCGCGCGTCGTGGATGACCTGCTGGCACAAGCGGCGGCGAGCGACGCCGCGGGTGACAAGGCGATCGCCGCCTACAACTTCGACACCCAGAAGCCCGCGGACGTCATCGCCACGTGGATCGCACGCCTCATGCACACGGACCGCCCGTTCATCGAACGGATGACGCTCTTCTGGCACGGATTGCTCACGTCCGGGCTGGCGAAGATCCCAAAGGAAGCGCACCAGGCGATCCTCACGCAGAACCAGTTCTTCCGCGACCACGCGCTCGACAAGTTCGACGTGCTGTTGAAGGGCATCGTGCGCGACCCGGCGATGATGCTCTGGCTCGATGTCCAGACCAGCAAGAAGGGCCACCCGAACGAGAACTACGCGCGCGAGCTGATGGAGCTGTTCACCCTCGGCATCGGCAACTACACCGAAGACGACGTGCGCGAGTCCGCCCGTGCGCACACGGGCTACGCGCTCGACAGGATCCGCGGGTTCGTCTTCGAACCGAAGCAGCACGACGCCGGCCAGAAGACATTCCTGGGCCAGCAGGGAAACTTCGACGCCGATGGCATCGTCGACATCATCCTCCAGCAGCCGGCGGCGCCTGAGCACTTCGCGACGGCGCTGTTCGAGTTCTTCGCGTATTTCAATCCCGCGCCCGACGTCATCGCGCCCATCGCCCAGGTTGCGCGGACATCGGGATTCGATACCGGCCAGGTCGTGCGCGCCGTGCTCACGTCAGACGCGTTCTACTCGCCGCAGGCCTACCGCGCCATCGTCAAGAGCCCGGCCGATTTCAGCATCGGCACGCTCCGGCTCTTCCAGTCGCAGATCGACCCGCGGACGGTCGTCGGTTCCATGAGGACGATGGGGCAGACACTGTTCAATCCGCCGAATGTCGCCGGCTGGCCGGGAGGGCGTACGTGGCTGGGCACCAGCACGTGGTTCGCGCGCGTAAACGCCGCTGCGCAGCTGATGAATGGCGGCACGTTCGAACAGGGACGAGCAGGCAGGACGGGGAAGCCGCCGAAGGTGCGCTCGGCAAACATCGATGCGCTCTTCAACACACCGCCCGGATCCGCCGACGATGCGATCGGCCAGGCCGCGCTCGTGCTGCTCGATGGCCGCATCAGCGACGAGGAGCGGCTCACGTTGCGCGCATATATGGACGAGGGAGGCGGGTTCGCGGCGCTCGACCCTGCCACGAAAGAACAACGCATCCGGGGCCTCGCTGCGCTGCTCCTGGCATCGCCGGAGTATCAGCTCGCCTGAGGCGGAGAACGGAGTGAGAAGATGCTGACGAGGCGCGATTTTGTGAAGTCCGGTGTGGCGCTCGTGACGTTGGGCACGGCGCACGCCGCGCTGCCACCTCTGTTCAAAGGCGCTTTCGCGGTCCGCGCCGCCGACGCGGATACGACGGCGCCGGACCTCGCGCCGCGGACGCTGGTGATCGTCCAGCTGGCCGGCGGCAACGACGGCTTGAACACGGTCGTACCGTACAGGGATCCCGCGTACGCGAAGCTGCGGCCATCGCTCATGGTGCCCGCGAACAGCGTCGTGCCCCTCACGGACGAGTTCGGATTGCACCCGAAACTCGCGGCGCTCAAGACGCTGTGGGACAAGAAGCAGCTGGCGATCGTTCACGGAGTCGGCTACCCGCAGCCGAATTTTTCACATTTCCAGTCCATGATCATCTGGCAGAGTGGCGGGCCCAAACTCGCCGCGGGCGAAGGATGGTTGGGCAAGTACCTGGCGCGGCTGGAGTCGGAGGAGCACGATCCGCTGCACGGATTCAACGTCGATCAGTTCACCTCGCCCGAGCTGTATTCGCCAAAGGCGCCGATCGTGTCCGCCGTCAATCCCACCGACTACGGGTTCCGCAAGCTGGCGCCCGACGAAGCGGAGGCGCGCCGGCGGCAATCGGCTCTCCTCAAACTCTATGATCAGTTTCCGAAAAACCTGCCGTACGCCGCGCTGCTCGAAACGACCGCCAACGACGCCGTCACGTCGTCGCAGACGCTGTCCGACGCGGTCGCGCGGCACACCCCGGCCGTACCCTATCCCCAAACGTCGATCGCGAGCGGACTGCAACTGATATCGCAAGTGATCGCCAGCGGCGCGAAGCTGCGCGTTGCGCACGTCACGCTGGGCGGGTTCGACACGCACGCGGCGCAACTCAACGAGCATGACAAGCTGCTCGGCGAACTGGGCGACGCCCTGTCAGCCTTCTACGCCGACCTCGCTTCGTTCGGCAAGGACAGGGACGTGCTCACGATGACATGGTCGGAGTTCGGGCGGCGTGCGGCGGAGAACGCCAGCGAAGGTACCGACCATGGCACCGCCGCGCCCATGTTGCTGCTCGGTGGCAACGTCAACGGCGGCCTGTACGGCACACCCGTCTCGTTGACGGACTTGAACAGCGGCAACCTCAAGTTCACAACCGACTTCCGGTCGGTCTACGCCACCGTGCTGGATCGCTGGGTAGGCGCGCCGTCCGATGAGATCCTCGGTGAGCACTTCGACCCCGTGACCGGACTCGTGGCATAGCAGCCATCTCGTCCCGCTCGCGACGTTGTCGCCGCACAGAGCGTGATGCCAAAGCGCTCCTGCAGGATGGCCCGCTGCTCGTCCTCTGATGCCGGGCGCCATGGCATCGGCGTTTCACGCGCTCCGGATCTTCGCCGGGCGGCGCCCCGTATAATCCCATGCGGCGCCTGCTCACCAAGGGTTGCGATTGCCATGAACGATATCCCCTTGCCCGCCACGGCCACCGCGGACATCAGTTCCGCGACGCTGCGCGCACGCGCTGGCGGGTACGCCCTGGACATGCTGCTGTTCGCCGCCATCGCCATGCTCGTCATCGGCATCGCCGGCTTCATCTTGCTGTTTTCCACAAGCTCCGCGAAGCACGATGCCACCAATCGCGACTTCTACCGCTTCTTTGGCATGATCGGGATCGGCGTCCCCGTCCTGTGGACGCTGCTCGGCATCGGCCTGCTCTTCACCCGTTCCCGGACAGGCGGTCAGTACGTCGCCGGCGTCCGCGTCATCCGCGCGGACGGCCGGCCGCTGTCCCGCCGCCACGCGATGCTCTGGTGGTTCTGCTTCAACCCGCTTCTCTTGAGCTGGCCCATGGCCATCGTGGCCGGAGTCCCCCTCACCCTGATCGTCGCCCCCGTCCTCGGTCCCGCTACGATCCTGTTGTTCGGCGTCGTGCTCGCGCTGTGTATCGTCACGCCCATCGTTGCGGCCGTGTCTGCCGCGCTCGATGCCCAGCACCGCACGCTCCAGGAGCGGTTGATCGGCACGCGCGTCGTGCGTGACGACTGAGCGCAACGAAGGCGCGTCGCCCTGACGGCGACACTCCCGTCCGACGACTGCGATCGGTCAGCCCGTACACTGCTGAATAAGGAGGCGCATGCACGCTCACCCTCCGCATGACGCCGACGGACTCCTCGTCCAGGCCGCAGAGGCTGCCGCGGCACGATCGCATTCGCGGCTCGACCGCGCAGTGCTCCGCGCGACGGCATGGCTCGCGGAGCACACGGTGGTCAGGGCCGTCACCGTTGGCGCCGTCCTGCTGGGCGCGCTCATCCCCGGTATCGCGCTCCTCGTCTTCCCCGCTGTCACCGACCGCGTCGGCGGCCTCGGGTACGCCGGCGTGTTCCTGGTCAACCTCCTCAGCACGTCAACCGTCGTCATCCCCGTACCCGGCCTCACGGCAACGGCCCAGGCGCTGATCATTCGCGAGGGCCGGCACTCGGCGCTGCCCTGGCTTGTCGGCATCACCGGCGGGCTCGGCATGGGGCTTGGCGAAGTCACCCTCTACTATGCCGGCTACCTTGGCGCCGAACTCGCCCGTGGTCGAAGACTGCCGGGCCCCGATCGCTTGCGGCGGCTCGCCCAGCGCATCGCCAGCGGCGTCAACTGGCTGATGGCCCATTGGGGAATGACGACGCTCTTCGTGCTCTCCGCCGTCCCGAACCCCTTCTTCGAGGTCGCTGGGTTCACGGCCGGCTCGGTGCGGATGCGCTTCCGTCGCTTCTTCATCGCCGCGGTCGCCGGGAAATTGTTACGGGGCCTCCTCCTGGCGTACCTCGGCTACAGGCTGCCGTTTGTCTAACGCGAACGCGAACGACGAGCCCGCCTGGCGCTCCGCTCGGCACGCGCCGCGCGGGGAGCGCAGGCGCACCGCTGCGGCCCATCCGACGCACCCCGCCGATTCCACGCAGAGCCGCCGACTGGCGCTGGTTCGCGCCATCAATGACCATGACCCCATGGACAGGGCGGAATCCCGCGACCGGCTACTGATTGTCTCCGATACGATGCCGCCGGACCCGAACGGCATCGCGCTGATCGCGTTCCACACAGCCGAGTTGCTTTCACAGTCGTTCGATGTGCACGTGGTGGGGGCGGCGGGCGCCCGATTCCTGGCGCCCGGCATCACCTACACAGGCATCCCGCGCCTGCCGATCGGCACGCCCGACCTGCACGTGCCGCGGCCGGCGTTTGGCGTCATCGCGCGCGCCGTCGCCGCCGCCGATCGCGTCGTCGTCCACACGCCCGGCCCCCTCGGGCTCGCGGCGCTCCATTACGCGCGCCGCGCCGGCAAACACACCACGCTGTTTCAGCACAACGACTATCCGGCGCTGGTCAAGTACGGGCTTCCCCGCACCATCGCCGCTCCCCTGCTCGAGCGCATGGCGGCACGGATTCACCACTGGAGCATTCACGCCGCGACCCGGGTCGTCGCCCCGACGCGGTCGAGCAATGATGCGCGCTGCGAGGTGCTGCGCCTCGATCCACCCGACTATCCGAACTCGAATGGCAGGGCGAGGAGCGAACACGAACGGCTCACGATCGCCTATCACGGTCGGGTCTCACGAGAAAAGGCCGTCGACGCCCTCGTCCGCGCCATCCATGCTGCCGATCCCGAGCGCCGGTTGCTCCGCCTGCGCATCGTCGGCGACGGAAGCCAGCTCCTGCCCACGCTGCGGCTTGCGAGCGCCCTCGGCGTCCTCGTCGAACACGTACCCTGGTGTACCGAGCCCCGGCGCGCTCTCGTCGATGCCGCGATGTACGTCACCGCCTCGCGGACCGAGACGTATTCCATCACCACGCTGGAAGCCATGGGTTGCGGGCTGCCGATCATCGCCCGCCGCGTGGGCAACATCCCCGGCTACGTAACAGACGGGTCGAACGGCCTCTTGTTCGACGTTGACGAGCAACTCCCCGGCCTCATCAAGCGACTCACGCTGGACGATGGCCTGCGCCACCACCTTGGTGAATCTGCCCGCAAGCACGCCACCAGCCGGTCAATCTGGGAGCAGTTCGCCGGCGCGGCCGTCGGACAATAGGCGGATGTACAGCCAGAGCATCTGGTCGCTGCACGATGTCGGCCCTTCCACGATGGAGTCCTCAACGGCCCTCATCGATCGCCTGTCCGCCGCCGGTATCCATCCCGTCTGCGTCCTGGTGGTACCGTGTGGCGATTGGACGGCATCGCAGATCGCGACGCTTCACGCGTGGCAGGCGGCGGGCCATGTGCTGGCCGCGCACGGCTGGACCCACCGATCGCTCCAGCCTCAGACCCTTCATCACCGGGCCCACAGCCTGGTGTTCTCGCGCGATGCCGCAGAGCACCTGGGCCGCACCGGCGCGGAAGTACGGCAGATCGTGGAAGCCGGCCCGCGATGGTTCCGCACCATCGGCCTGGAGCCTCCGACGCTCTACGTCCCCCCCGCATGGGCGATGGGCAACTACGCGTTGTCTCAATTCGAGGAGACGCCATTCGAATGGGTCGAGACGCTCACTGGCATCTATGACGTCCGCGCCCGGCGCATGCGGCGTCTACCGCTCGTGGGGTTCGAAGCCGACACCGCCGTCCGGGCGGGAACGCTGCGCGCGCTCAATGCGTCCAATCGGCTCATGTCGCAGCTCACGCGACGCCCGCTCCGCATCGCCATCCATCCGAACGATCTTCGCCTTCGACTGTCGGACGACGTGCTTCGACTGCTGACACGCCGTCACAGCGTTGCGCCGTTGAGCAGCATCAGCGAACCCACGCCGTAACGACAACCGCAGCAGGTGAACGCTCGATCAGGCGAGCTGCTGGCAGCCGCGCCGCTCACGCAGGCTTGGTGGTGATGGCCGCGAGGATCCGCTCGATCGCCGCGTCCTGCGCGGCGAGGTGCGACTGGATCTGCTTCGCTTCTTCGAGCACGGCGGCAGCGTCGTCGTAGGTCGCCTGCGAGCGGGCGTCGGAGGCCGCCGCCTGCACATTCTGCCCGACGATGATGATCGGCAGCAGCACAAGCTGCAGGAACGTCTGGGCGATCCAGGCGATGATGATCAGCGAGTTGCCCGTCGTGAACGCTGAGGGGGCGCTGATCAGGGCGATCAGCGTGAAGAGGTAGGCGCACCACATAGTGCCGACGATCAGCGTGATCTTGAGCCCAACTTTGGCGTTCACCCGGCCGATCAGGCCGGGACCGTGGAATTCAGCAACCGCCGCCGCCACTTTCGGCGGGCCAGCCGCTTTGCGCTTCTCCATGTGAGGATGCGGGATGTACTCGAAGATGTTAGACATGGCCCAAGGATAGCAGGAGCGGCCCCGGCACCACCACAACGCCCGATCGTCGCTTAGCCAGCGACGCGCAGTTTCCCAACCGCCTGACACGAAATGTGACCGTAACATTGAGGTCACGAGACTGTAACAAAGGCGCAGTACATTCGTCCTCACGACACGGCGTCGGACCTCTGAACCGGCGGTGTCCAGCGGGAGGGAATTTCGAATGTCAGGGTCCAAGTTCAGCGGACTGCAAAAGCTCGTCGCCCTCACGATCATTGCCTTGATCGCTATCTTTGCCGCAGCCAAGTTCTCGCACGGTGACGCAAGCGGCACGAACACCGGCACCGCGGCCGACATCGCGACGTACTCCGGTAATGGAGGCTCGGCCTTTACGGCGCCGGATTGCCCGCTCAACGCCACAACGCCGCCCACGGACGTTGGTGCCGCCGTGCGCCAATGCGCGAAGGCCGACCCGGGCGCATTGGCCGACCAGGCCGGACATGACAAGATCGCGATCAACTTCACGTGGCTCTTGGTCACAGGCTCCTTCGTGCTCTTCATGCAGGCTGGCTTCGCCCTGCTTACCACGGGTCTGACGCGCGCAAAGAACGCCGGGCATATGATGATGCTCAACTTCGGGGCATTGGTCATCGCGTTCGTTGGCTACTGGGCCGTAGGCTTCGCGTTCCAGTTCGGCGGTGCGGCAGTGAACGCCGCGCCGGGCAATCTGGGCGGCGCTATGGTGCTCGGACACTTAATCAGCCCGCATAGCAACGACTGGGGGTTATTCGGCGTCCACGGCTTCTTCCTGCAATCGGGACATGGCTATGACGTGGGCGCCATGGCGCTCTTCTTCTTCGAAGTCGTCTTCATGGAGACGGCGGGATACATCATCGTCGGCGCCGTCGCTGAGCGCATCAATTTCAAGACGTTCATCTTCGCCGAGCTCCTCGTCGGTGCCGTCATCTACCCGCTCTACGGCAACTGGGTTTGGGGCGGCGGCTGGCTCTCGCAGCTCGGCGACACCTGGAACCTCGGCCATGGCTCCGTCGACTTCGCGGGCTCGGGCGTCGTCCATAGCATTGGCGCCTGGATTGGCCTGGCGCTGGCCATCTTGCTCGGCCCCCGTATTGGTAAGTTCAACGCCGATGGTAAACCCAACGCACTCCCGGGCCACAGCATCCCGTTCGTCGTCACGGGCACCTTCATCCTCCTGTTCGGCTGGATGGGCTTCAACCCCGGATCGACGCTGGGCTCCACGGATCTGCGTATTTCCATCGTCATAGTCAACACCTTGACGGCGGCGATCTTCGGTGCTGCGGCCGCCATGGCCTTCACTGCGTGGGTGTACGGGAAGCCCGATGTCTCGATGGCATGTAACGGCTTGCTCGCTGGCGCTGTGGCGATCACGGCGCCGTGCGCCTTCGTCTCGCCGTGGGCGGCAGCGCTGATCGGACTGACGGCTGGCTTCATCGTCTGTGGTGGCGTCTGGTTCTTCGACCATGTGGCGAAGGTGGATGACCCGTGCGGCGCCGTCTCGGTACACGGACTCTGCGGTGCCTGGGGCGTCATCTCGGTCGGCCTGTTCGCGGACGGCACGTACGGCACGGGCTGGAACGGCATCAACGGGAACGTGACCGGGCTATTCTATGGTGACGCCGGCCAGCTCGGCGCACAGCTTGTGAGCGTGGGGGTAGCCTTCGCCTGGGGGTTCGGCGTGACCGCCATCTTCTTCGGCGTGTACAAGATGTTCACGTCGATGCGCGTGGCGCCGGAGGTCGAGATAATGGGGCTCGACGTGCCCGAGTTCGGCGTGCCAGGTTACTCGGGGTTCGTCATGGAGCGCGAGCTCCACGGATCCATCCCGGCCGAACTGCTCCAGCAGGCTGGGATGGCATCGTTGCCAACCAGTTTGGGCGGCGCGAAGGTCTGACACGAGGTAGTTCGCGCGTTCCTATGCGCGCACGCTACGTGGAGGCGGCCTCTTCTCCTCCCCTGGCGCTAGGGGTCGCCTCCAATCAGTTACCCGGATACCTCACCCGCGCGGATGACGCGCGGTGGTTCAACAAAGGAGTTACGTCATGGAGAAGATCACGGCGATCTTGCGCGAGGAGCGGCTGCCGGTCGTACTGGCCGCGCTCGGAGAGCTTGGCTACGGCGGCATCACCATCACCTCCGTCCGCGGGCACGGCCGGCAGCGAGGCGTTGCCCAGCAGTGGCGCGGCAACGAGTTCCGTGTCGACTTCCTGGTGAAGGTGCAGATCGACGTCATCGTGGCGGACAAGGATACAGAAGCGATCATCGCAGCGATCTGCGAAAACGCCAGGACGGGCGCGGTCGGCGACGGCAAGATCTGGGTGACACCGGTAAGCCGCCTCGTGCGTGTGCGCACAGGCGAGACCGGGGAGAGTGCTATCTAGCACGTGCCTCTAGAATTGCCTGGCGTGAGCTCGCCCGGCGCGAAGGATCTGGCACAGTCCTCGTCGGCTGTTCGTCCGGCAAACCCACGATATCGCGACGGCAACAATTCGCGTGGTTGGCGCGTTTGCTGCCGTACCTGCGACCAACGTGTGCGTCTCAGCGTAGTACCTTCGCAACATGATCCGTCTCGCAATCTTCGATCTCCGCTGGATCGCGCGCGCCGCTCGCGGTACCTTCTCCCGGAGAGGCGGACCGATGGACAAAACACCAGACCGGTCGACGCCGGGTCTGAGCAGGCTTGTCGAGCGATGGCTGGAGCGCGCGGACATCGCCGTCTACGCCGTCATCGCCGTGCTCTTCCTCGGCGCGGCCGTCGGCATGGCGATCTATTCGGTCATCACCTTCTTCCAGAACATCAACAACGGGTTCCCGCTCGACGTCATCACGTCCATCAATGACCTCCTCCTCGTGCTGATCATCCTCGAGGTGCTCGGCACCGTGCGCAGCTATCTTGTCACTGGCACCACCTCCCTCACGCCGTTCCTCTACATCGGCATCATCTCCGCCACGCGGCGCATCCTCGCGATCGGTGCCGCCACCACGGTCGGAGGAAACGCGAGTGATACGGCGTTCAAGCATCAGATGATCGATCTGGGCGCAAACGGCGGCGTCGTGCTCGCCTTGGCCATCGCGCTGTTTCTATTCAGCCGCCAGCGAACTGATCCTCCCAGGAGGCCCCCCCAGGAGGACGGCGAGCGTTGGGCCTGACGTTGGACACGGCCATGCCGAGTCCCGACACCCGGCACGGAACCCCGCCCACGCGATGGCGGATCGTAGCTCCGCTTCCGCCCGAGTCACACGGACGGTGCCGGTCAAGCAAACAATGGATCCAGGGCGTAGCACACGCACAGGGAGGCGAAGAGTGAACACCGAGCACATCAAGGACCGACTGCACAAGGCCATTCATCGCGCGCCTCGCGATGTCTCGCAAGCCGAACTCGAGGGGGTCACGGCCATCGTGCTGGCGATCGTCCTGGAGCTTGCTGCCGAGAGCGCGCTCGTCATGGGTGAACTCGCGGCTCGCATCGAGGCGCTGGAGTCGGCGCGGAAGCCAGCGTAGCGCCACCCGGGCAGCAGATCCCTCGCAGGACCGCCCGGCGAGCCTCGTAAGATGGGGTGGCCGCTCTCACCGAACGTGCTTCCGCGGCGGTCCGACACCGCCAGGGCGATCCGAGTCGTGCTCGTGCGGGTCCGCACCCGCAACGTGATCCGCCACCGCCGAGCGGCGCCGCGATGCGCGCGCGGCGATCAACCTGCCCGCCAGCACGCACCCGCCGACGAGCAACACGCCCAACGTAAACCCGCCGGCCACATCGGACGGCCAGTGCGCCCCATCGTAGACGCGTTCGAACGCGATCAATGCGATAGCGATTCCCGCCGCGGCGACGACCAGCTGCCTCGCCGGCGCGGCCATCGCCGCTGCCAGCGAGAGAGCGACGTACCCGTACATCAGCGTCGCGCTGGCTGTATGCCCGCTCGGGAACCCGTACCCCCCGGCTGGGCGGCGGATGATCAGGTCCGACGCGCCAGGACGTGGACGCGCCAGGATCTCCTTCAGGACAGGATTCACACCAAGCGCGATGAGGATGAGCAGCGCGGCGGCCACGAGCGGCCAGTTCCGCGCGCGCAACGCCAGGCCGGCGCCGGCGCACCAGACGAGGAACATCACCACCGGGTACGCGAGAGCGACGCCTATGTTGGCGAGCATCCAGCCCAGCGGCGTCTGCTGCAGCGCGCGGCCCACCGCACCATCGCCGGGCGCGGGGTCGCCCGTAAGCGCGGAGAGCACCAGCAGCGTCGCCGCGACCGGCGCCAGCCGCAGCAGCACAGCGAAGCGGGGGATCGAATCGATCCCCCGCTCGTTCGGCGCCACGTTCATCGTTGCCGGATCCCGCGTTCTTGTACAGGCATCTACGGCGTAGCGGGAGCGCCCGGCGCGTCCTGCGAGCCCGGGCCATCCTGCTGCTCGACGGCATCGGTGTCGCCGGCGACCGCCGGCTCACTGGCGTCGGCCGCCTCCGGCGCGCTGTCGGCCGCGTCCGCGCTATCGGCTACGCCGTCGGTAGCGTCCTGAGGGCCGCACTGCTGGTCGATCTGATCCGTGTCCGCCGCCGTGCTCGGTGCCTCAGTCGCGTCGTTCGCCTGGTCCGCGGCGCAAGCAGCCGGCGGCGCAACCTGGTTCGAGCTGCCGGCGCTCGTCACGCGCGACGTCACTGTCACTGCGGCGACGGAGAGCATCAGTACTGCCAGCGCGCCGATCAATACGGAGATTTTGTTCATGCGTCCCATCATCACCCGTCCCTTCATCCTGGCCCGCATGGCCTCCGCCAATGCTCGCCTTCCATAAGGGTAACTCGCCAACATGAATCCTGGATGAAACCAGGATGAAGACGCGCCTAGCGCGGTGTCATCCGCCGGGGCCGCGGCGCATTGTCAACGCCAAGATCCACCGCGGGGATCATGCCATCTCCAGTATCGACAAAACTCAGCCGAACCGCTGTCGGCCCGGCCAAGCGTGAACGAAACCTCAGGCGGACTTCATGTGCGTTTCATGGTGGAACTCCATCCTTCATGAAGTTACGCGCCACGACGCGCTGTGAGAGCCAGCCGGGGAATCCGGCTAATCATCAGAGACGAGGAGAGGCATGAATCTGAAGAAGCTGAGCATCATCGTAGGTATCGCAATCCTGGCGGGCAGCGCGTTCGCCGCCGGCTGCTCATCGAGCAGCCCCGCAACGAAGCCCGCCGTTGCCGGTGAGGGCGCTCCGGCGCCTGGTGAACTGCCGGAAGAGACGCTGGTCACGTACGCCGCGGCCGGCGGCGCCTACTCCTTCCAGCACCCGCAGAGCTGGAAGGTCCAGCAGGGCGCCAACGGCGGCGTCCGCTTCGTCGGGCCCGATACCTTCGTGAGCCTGGAGGTCGTGAACAACGCCGGCGCCGACGCCATGGCCGCCGCGACCGCCGCCAAAGCCGCCGCAGCCAAGGAGTTCGCCGGCTACAAGGAGATCTCCCTGGCGGCATCGCCCGACGTGAGAGGCGCCGCGCTGCTCACCTTCGAGTGGGACGCCGGCAGCAGCATCGTCACCGGCAAGGCCATACGGGCGCACGCCGAGCGCTACTACATCCCCGTCGCCGGCGGTCGTATGGCCGTGATGACCGGCAGCGAACCCGTTGCCGGCTTCGATGCCCAGACGATCCGGGATATCGCGCTATCCGTGAGGGTGAAGTGATGGCCAGCACCAGTACAAGCACCAGTACCGCCACGCTCCCGCTGGTCGCCATCGAAGACGTGTTCAAGATCTACCGCGAGGGCGATGTCGAAACGGTCGCCCTCCGCGGCGCATCGATGACCGTGGAGAAGGGCGAGTTCGTCGCCATCGTCGGGCGGTCGGGCAGCGGCAAGTCGACGCTGCTCAACATCATCGGCGGCCTGGCGGAGCCCACCGCCGGACGTGCGATGGTTGCGGGCGTCGACCTGGCGCGCGCCGACGAAGATACACGCGCATCGGTCCGCCGCAAGCGGGTGGGCGTCGTGTTCCAGAGTGACAATCTCATCCCGTTTCTCACCGCCGAGGAGAACGTCGCTCTGCCGATGCAGCTCGCGGGCAGAAGCGGGGCCAAGGCACGTGCGAGGACGCTGCTGGACGATCTCGGGATCGGGTCACGGCGGGGGCACCGGCCGGATCAGCTTTCGGGAGGCGAGAAGCAGCGCGTCGCCATCGCGACCGCGCTGGCGAACGAGCCCGACATCCTGCTGGCCGACGAACTGACCGGCGAGCTCGACACGGTAAACACGGATGCGGTGATGGACGAACTGGCCAAGCTCAACGGGCGCGGCACGACGCTCATCGTCGTCACGCACAATCCGCGGGTCGCGGAACGGGCGCATCGCGTCCTCCACATCACCGACGGCCGCATCGAAGAAAGTGAGACAGCAGATGTCCGCAACGCTTGAGGAGCTCACCATGCGCAACGCGAACAGGCCCGGCGTCGTGTGGGAGGCCGCTGGCCTGCACAAGACGTACGGACGGGGCGACGCAAGAGTCGAGGCGCTGCGAGGCGTCGACATCGCCATCCGCGACGAAGAGATCGTCGCGATCATGGGGCCGAGCGGCTGCGGCAAGACCACGCTGCTCCACGTCCTGGGCGGCATCGAGCCGCCGGATAGCGGCGATGTGACGCTCGCCGGAGCGCCGCTGCCGAGGGACGAGCGCCAGCTGGCGATCATCCATCGCCGCGTCATGTGCTTCGTGTTCCAGGGGTTCGGACTGCTTCCCAGCCTGTCGGCGCGCGAGAACGTCGAATTCCCGCTCATCGCCGACGGTGTCGCCGCGGGCGAGCGGCACCAGCGCGCCCTCGCGGCGCTTGCCGATGTCGGCCTGACCGATTGGCAGCGCCACCTTCCCGAAGAGCTGTCGGGCGGCCAGCGCCAGCGCGTGGCCATCGCCCGCGCGCTGGCGCCACGGCCGCGCATCATCCTGGCCGACGAGCCCACCGGCAACCTCGACTCGAGCACCGGAGAAGAGGTTCTGAGCCTGCTCCTTTCATCCGCGCGCCGCAGCGGCTGCGCAATCGTCATGGTCACGCACGATCCGGGAGCGGCAGCGCGCGCCGACCGGACGCTCCACCTGCGCGACGGGCTCATCGTTGAACACGAGGTGCTGGCATGAACATCGGAATCCTGAGCTACACGGCCAGGCTGCTCTTGCGGTCGCCGGGACGCTCGCTCGCCCTTGTCGGCGGGCTTGCGCTGGGCGTGGCGCTGGTCGTGAGCGTGCTGCTCTTCGTCCAGAGCTCGTCGCGGCAGTTGACGCAAACCGCCATCGCGCCCGTCACCGTCGATATGATCGGACACGCGACGACGGCGACCGTCGACGAGGCAGCGGTCGTGAAAGGCTTTCGCGCACAACCCGGTGTGACGGCCGTCGAACCGATCGACGTGGTGGACTTCTCCGCCGCGTCGAAGGCGGGCGTCACGCAGAAGACGCCGGCAGGAAAAGTCGTCGCAATCGACCCCTCGTTTCTCAAGACATTCAACCTGCTTGGCGTCAGCAGCGGCTCATTGACTTCGGACGGTGTGCTGATCAGCGATGCGACGGCGACCCGGCTGGGCCTGAAGGCGGGCGATACGATCACGATCGAGATCCCCGCGCTCAGCGCCCCCTTCCAGGCGAAAGTGACGGGCGTGCTCGACACCAGCCGCACGGGACCGATGTTCGTCAACACGAACCCGGCGAATGAGGGCGAGTTCATCGTCGTTTCGGATGTCGTGGTGATGGACCGCGCGCTGTTCAACGAGGTCCTGCGCGGCCCGCTCCTCGGCACGGTGGCCCCGCCGTCGAACCCCGCGACCGCACCCGCGGCCGGCGTCTCGAACAGCGGCACCCCGCTCATCGACCAGCAGCAGTACATCAAGATCGACCGCGCGGCGCTGCCCGCGAACCCGAACGACGCGCGCATTCAGGCCGACACGACGCGGCGTGGCCTGGAGCGGCTGTTCACGGGCGAAGTGCGCATCACGAACAACCTCGGCGACGCGCTGAACGGCGCGAAGAGCGACGTGCTCAACGCCAAGATCTTGTTCATCTTCCTTGGGCTGCCCGGTGTCGCCCTGGCGATCTTCCTAGCGCGCTACGCGAGCGAGCTCTATGGCGAGGCACAGCGCCGCGAGATCGGCCTGCTGCGCGCGCGCGGCGCCAGCACGCCCCAGGTGTTGGGCATCGCGGGCATGTCAGCGGCGCTGCTCGGCATCACCGGAAGCGCACTGGGCATCGGCATCGGCACGTTGGTCACCCTGATCGCGCGGCGAAGCAACGCCCTCGCCGACGCCAGCCTCAGTACGTTCCTGGGCATCGCGCCCTGGGCGCTGGCCGCCGGCCTGCTCATGGCCCTGATCTCCTCCTTCGTGCCGACGTGGGCGGCACTTCGCCAGAACGTCATGGCCGAACGCCGCCGCATCAAGCGAACCGAGAAGCCACCGCTCTGGAAGCGGATGTGGCTCGATGTCGCCATGCTGGTGCTGGCCGGGTTGATCCTGTTCGTGGTCAGACTCGTCGGCGGGTTCAAGCCGACTGGGGGCGAAGGCCAGGCGATCTCCTTCTCGTTCTATCTCTTCCTGGCGCCGCTCTTCCTCTGGATCGGCCTCACGCTCTTCCTGCAGCGCGTGCTGCTCCGCTGGATCCCGACCCTGGCGAACCTCACCGCCGGCCGCGGCAGCGGTCTCGGGCAGGTGGCGGCGCGCGGCATGGGGTGGCGCGCAAACCGCCTCAGTTCGGCCATCACCGTCATCGCGCTCACCCTGTCGTTTGGCGTGAGCCTGGCCCTGTTCACCAGCACGTACGCCGCCGAGAAGCGGACCGGCGCCGAGTACGCGATCGGCGCCGACGTCCGGGTCACGCCCGCGCTTGGCTCCGTGCAAGACGCTTCGCTCGAACAAAAGCTGCACGTCCCTGGAACTCGCGCCGTGACCGGCGTCACGCGCGACACCAAGGCGATCATCGGCTCCGAGAACCACTCGGTGTACGGCATCGACGTGGCAACGTTCAAGAACGCGGCGTTCCTTCCCAACTCGTTCGTCGAGGGCGGTGATGCGGCAGGCATGTTGGCGAAGCTCGCCGCCACGCCCAACGGCGTCCTCGTCAACCGGGAAGAGGCGACGAAGTTCAATATCCTCGTCGGCGACCCGGTGCTGGTGCGAATGTCGACGGCGGCCGGCGGCTACGTCGATGTCCGGCTCCAGGCGGTGGGTATCATCAAGTACTTCCCGACATCTACCCAGGACAGCTCGCTCATCATGAACCGGGCGATGATGGTGCAATCGCGCGGCTCGGCCATCAACGACTTCTATCTGATCAATGCCGACGGCACGACAGCGGGCGCCGCCGCCGTGTCCGCGGAGATCGCACCGCTCTTCAGCAGCACGGCTCCGGCGCGCATCGAGGATCTCAAGACCGCGATCAATATCGATCAGTCGTCGCTGACCAGCCTCAACCTGGGCGGCCTGGGCACCATCGAGCGCATCTTTACGCTCGTCATCGCCTTCGCCGGTTTTGGCATCTTCCTGCTGGCAGCTATCGCCGAACGGGCGAAGGAGTACAGCACGATGCGCGCCGTCGGGGCGTCGCCCGGTCAACTGCGGCGGCTCCTACTCGTCGAAGGCGGCAGCATCATGCTCTTCGGCGTCCTGCTGAGCGTGCCGGCGGGCTTCCTCATCGCATCCGTGTTGATCACGCTGCTCACGTCGATCTTCCTGCTTCCCGTCGGCGGACTCTCCATATCAATCGGGCCGCTGGTGCTGCTCATCGCCGTCAGCGCCGCCGCGCTGGCCGTGGCGCTCGGACTCGCTTCGCAGGCCCTGTCGCGGCTCAGCCTCGGCACCGCGCTGAGGGAGGAGTAGGCCGATGACCGGACGGCGGCGGCGCAATCTCCCTCCCCCAAGCGCCGTCCCGTCCGCGATTACGGAGCCCGCGTACCGACACCAGGTGTCGGTACGCGGGCTTCATGTCACGTTCATTTCGAGGCGATACCTTCAGGTGTCATTCATGAAGCCATTCGGCCGGATACGCCCGGAGTACCCATTGAAGTTACGCTCAATTCGTGGCAATGGCGACACTCTGAGAGGACACACACCACCCCCCGCTGACGGCAGCGCCTCAGCGACCCATCCATCCCGCCCTGTCACGACCTCATCCGCCAACGAAGACCTGGATCGAACGTACCGCCTGCGGCCACGCCCCAACCGGACGAAGACTCCGCAGCAAGGATGCCGCTGATGGTGGACGCAACCGCCTTCGCCCCGGCGCGCTGGTGGGCCGGGCTCGAGCTGCTGCGAAAGCCGCGCCTCGGCGCACTCGTCGTGTCCAACGCCATGATGAGCCTGGGCGCCGGTATGCAACTGCTGCTCCACGGCTGGCTGGCGGTCTCGTGGGGGCACAGCCTCTGGATGCTCGGGGCATTCGCCGCCTCGCGCATCGTGCCCAAGTTCATACTCACCGTGCCGGCCGGCATCGTCTGCGATCGCGTCCCCCGCGACCGTGTGCTCAAAGTCGCCCGCGCCGTCGATGTCGTCGCGTCGCTGCTCCCGCTCGCCGGCTTCGTTGCACCGATGCCGCTCATCTGGGTGCTCGCCGCGAGCACGCTTGCGGGCGCCGTCCATGCGTTCGACTTGCCTGCCGGGCGCGGCGCGCTCGCAGACCTCACGGAGCCCGGCGACCTGCACGCGGCGATCGCCCTCAACAGCGCCGGCCATCACATCGCCGCGCTCGTCGGGCCGGTGCTCGCATTCGCGCTGGCGTCGTGGCCGGGCCGGCCGGCGCCCCTCATGTTCTCCGCCGCGCTGCTCGCCATCGCCGCGCTCGTCGCGCCGAGACTCGCGCCCAGGCCGCGAGAGGAGACCGCCCCCGCACCGCACGATACGACCGCGGCCTTCCTCCGCTACCTCGTCTCGACACCCGCGGTGATCCTGCTGATCCTCGCGGGATCGGCGCCCGGGCTGCTCGATCGCGGCATCGCGCTCGCGCTGCCGTCCGCGGGCGGCGGCGGCAGCACCACCGGACTCGCGCTGCTGGCACCGGAGCTCGGCGCGCTCTGCGCCGCCGTCGCCCTCGCGATGTCGCCGGTCCGGCTGGGCGTGGCTGCCGTCATCGCCGGTACCGCCCTGTACGCGGCCTTCATCTCGCTCGCCTCGCAGAACAGGCACGAGGCGGAGATCCTCGTGCTCGCCCTCGCCCTCGGCGGTGTTGCGCGCCTCGTCGTGAACGCCACCGCACAAACGCGCCTGCAGCACCTGGTACCGCCGGACGTGCGTGGTCGCGTGATGGCCGTGTGAGGGACGGCCCGTTCTCGCGCCCGCGGCGCCAGTCGGCTTCTAACCCTCAGTCCCATACGTTCGACGCCTCGCGGACACCTGCCTAATTCAGATCGCCGAATTCGCACGGACATCTACATGCCGCTCGTTGACGTTCGACACCCCCGTAGGCGGGTGGCCGCGGCGGCGAACCGCGTTGCACGCAACAAAGAGAGCGGGCCGAATCTGGCCCGCTCTCTCCTGGTTCACCTCCCGGGGACGTTACTCAACGCCCTGGAAGTCGTGCTGGACGTCAGTACCGGCAGCGTCCGCGTTTCCGCCGCCCGGAAGCTGCGGGTCGTTCGCTTCCGGCGCTTCGACAGCGCTCTCGGGCTGCTCCGGCGTCGTCGCCGGCTCCGTCACCGCCGGCGTGTTCGTCGGCGGTGTCTGCGCGCCCGCCGAAGTGAGGCCCGTCATGGCAACACCACCGACTGCCGAGCCGACGAGCGCCAGACCGAGGCCTGCGCCCAACACCTTCGACTTCATCGTTTCAAACATCGTGGTTCCTCCTTTCTTCTGAGACTCGAAGCGTTCCGTCGCTCCTGTACTCTCAGACTAGGAGGGCGTCGTGAATGCGCGGTGAAGCGCTGATGAATCTCGACTTCATGAAGTTGATGCCAGGGTGGAGACTCAGCTCGTCGGGAGCGTCAGCGTGAAGGTGCTCCCGGCATCCGACGAGTCCACGCGCAGCCGCCCGCCGTGCGCCTCGGCGATCCACTTGCCAATCGCAAGCCCCAGCCCCGCTCCGCCCCGTTCGCCCGATCGCGCGGCGTCAACACGGTAAAATCGCTCGAAGATGCGCCCCCGATCCTTCTCAGGAATGCCCGGCCCCGTATCGCGCACGAACACGTCTACACCCGGCGCGATCGTCCGCCACCCGATCGCAATCGTGCCCTGGTCGGTGTACTTCACGGCGTTGTCCGCCAGGTTGAGCAGCAGCTGCCGGAGCAGGTCCTGGTCGCCCAACACCGTCGCCGGCGCGCCTGGTTCAACAGCGATAGCGATGCCCTTCGCGCGAGCCAGCGGTTCGACCTGGTGAGCGATCGACTCTACGAGGCTCCGTACCGGCACCGGCTCACGCTGCAGCGGCAGCGCACCGGCATCTGACCTGGCCAGCATCAGCAGCCCGCCTACGAGGCGCGTCATGCGATCGACCTGCTCGTTGACCGCCCCCAGCACGCGCTGATACTCGTCGGCCGCCCGCGGCCGCGTCAGCGCCACATCGATCTGCCCTCGGATGGCCGTGAGCGGCGTCCGCAGCTCGTGCGACGCGTCGGCGGTGAACTGGCGCTGCCGCTGAAACATCGTATCCAGCCGCGCGATCATATCGTCGAACGTGCGCGCGAGACGCCCCACCTCGTCATCCGGCAGGTCGAGGTTCAGCCGGCGCGTCAGGTCATGTCCGGTGATCTCCTGCGCCAGCTTCGTGACGTGGTCGATCGGCGACAGCGCGCGCGACGAGAGCCACCACCCTCCGAAACTGGCGAGCACCAGGGCCACCGTGACGCCGATCGCCAGGATGATCAGCAGATTGTAGAGCGTGCTGTTCATGCCCGCCGTCGACTGCCCGACCTGCAAGATGCCGATGAGCTGTCCCCCCTGCATGAGCGGGACGGAGAGGACGTGCGCCTGCGTGTCGCCGCTGCCGAGCGTCGCGATATCTTCGCCACTCTGCGCGGCTCGCCGGAGCGCGTTCGGGTCGATGGGCAGTACACCGAAGCTCGCGCTGTTGTCCGCCAGGACGGCTCCCGTCGGGTCCAGCAGGCGCTGGAAGCTCTCTCCCAGATTCGGATCGCGCGTGCTCGTCGACAGGTCCAGCGTCGGGTGCCCGCTGGCGTTGTAGTCGACGAGCCCCTCCAGCAGTGTCGCGCGCGTCCGCAGTGAGTTGTCGAGGTTGTCGCTCAGGGTACGGCGCTGGGTGACGTAGACGCCCGCGCTGAACAGAATGAGGATCACCGCGAGGATGGCGAAGTACCACAACGCGAGGCGAAACCGGATGGATCGAAGGAACATGCTCAGGATGCCGGCGTGGCGATCTTGTAGCCGGCGCCGCGGATCGTGTGGATCAGTCGCACGTCGCGGCCGTCGTCAATCTTCCTCCGCAGGTGGCCAATGTAGACATCGATCACATTCGCCGCGTTGAGCGTGTCGTAATTCCACACGCGTTCGGTGATCATCGTACGAGTCAGTACGCGGTTGGGGTTGCGCATCATGTACTCGAGCAACGCGTACTCTTTCGTCGTCAGCTCAATCGCACGATCGCCGCGCGACGCATGGCGCGTCGTCGTATCGAGCTGCAGGTCCGCCACGCGCAGCACGGCGTCGGTCAGCCCGGGTTCGCGCCGCGAGAGAGCCCGCACCCGCGCCACCAGCTCGGCGAACGCGAACGGCTTCACCAGGTAGTCGTCCGCGCCCATGTCAAGCCCGCGAACGCGATCTTCGACGGTGTCCCGCGCCGTGAGCATCAGCACAGGCGTCTTGTCGCCCCGTTCGCGCAGCCGCCGGCACACCGTCAGCCCATCGACTACGGGCAGCATGATATCGAGCACAATCACCTCGAACGAGCCGAGATCGGCAAGCTCCAAAGCCTTCGCGCCGTCCCGAGCGAGGTCAACGGCGTATCCCTGCTCCGTCAGTCCGCGGACCACGAAGTCGGCGATGGCGGGTTCATCTTCGACTACTAACACTCTCATACATGAACAACGGTAGCAAGAAGACATGAAATTAGGATGAAGACGCCCGGATCGGACGGTGCCGGCGCACCGCCGCCGCCGGTGCTGGCGCAATCTCCGAGCCGTAACCCGAAGCTGCCTCGATAGCGTATCTCGCCGGCGGCCCGGCGCCATGCGCTTCCACTACACTGCCCTGTCTGGCGCCGCCGGAGCGAATCATGCAGCTGTTGGACGCGTTCGAGATAACACCCGGTGACATCGTCGCCATCGTCGGCGGCGGCGGCAAGACCACGCTCATGTACCGCCTCGCCCGGGAGGTCGCGGCAGCAGGCGGGCGCGCGATCGCGACGGGCACCACGCTGTTCACGCCGCCGCCCCACGCCATTGCGCTGCCGCTCGTCGTCGAATCCGATCAAGACGAGCTCGTCCGGCAAGCGATCGCGCGGACGCCAGGCGGCGGCGCGATCATCGCCACGACCGGACACGGCGCAAAGGGGCGATTGCTCGCGGTCGCGACGGACACGCCATCGCGCATCGTTGCCGCCGCGCCGGGCACGTACGTCTTCGTCGAAGCCGACGGCTCGCGCGGGCGCCCCTTCAAAGCTCCCGCCGAACACGAGCCCGTGATCCCGGACGGCGCCACGCTCGTCGTCGCCGTCGCGGGCGTCGGCGCGCTCGGGACGCCGCTGGACGGCGAGCACGTGCACCGCGCTGAACGCGTGATCGCTCTGACCGGCGCGGCGGCGGGCTCATCGGTGACGCCCGACATCATGGCCACGGTACTCGCGCATCCGCTCGGGGGCCGCAAGGGCGTCGCGGCGGGCATGCGATTCGCCGTGATGATCAACCAGGTTGCCCCGCAGGCGCTCGACGACGCGCGGCACGTGGCCGCTCTGCTGCGCCGGGCCGGCATCGGGCTGATCGTGCTAGCGCAGGCGCGTGAGCAGACGCCAGTCGTAGAAGTAATCCGTTAAGTCCGGGCGAGTCCGCGGCGCTCCATCCGCTTGCGCCCGCCGCCGCGCTCGGCTCCCGGCTTGTCGATGCGCACGGCGCACACCTTGAACTCCGGGATCTTCGATTTCGGATCGTACGCCGCATTCGTCAGGAAGTTCGCCGCCGACTCCGCCAGCTTCACGAACGGGACGAAGATCTCGCCGCGCCGCACAGCTTCGGTGAGCAGCGCCTCGCCGCGCAACTCTCCGCGCCGCGACGTCACCACCACCTCTTCTCTGTCCACGATCCCGTGCTCACGCGCGTCTTCCGGATGTACTGCCACACGGACGGCCGGCGAGCGCGCGAGCAGCCCGGGCACGCGCCGCGTCATCGTCCCGCCGTGCCAGTGGTACAGCACGCGCCCCGTGTTGAGGATCAGCGGGAATCGCCGGCTTGGCAGCTCCGCCGCCGGCGGGCCCTGCGTCACGGGCACGAATCGTCCGCGGCCAATAGGGAAGGTATCGGTGAACAGGCGCGGCGTGCCGGGGTGGTCCGGCGTTGGACACGGCCACTGGATGCCGCCCTCCGCGTCGAGGCGCGCATGCGAGATCCCGCGCATCGAGGGCGCGACCGACGCCAGCTCGTCGAAGATCGTCGCGGTATCGCGAAACGCGAAGCCATCCGCCCGCACGCCAAGCAGCTTCGCGACGCGCGTCGCGACGTCACAGACGATCTGCCAGTCGTGGCGGCTCTCGCCCACCGGCGGGATCGCCGCACGCACGCGCTGCACCCGCCGCTCGCTGTTCGTAAACGTGCCATCCTTCTCGGCGAACGACGTCGACGGGAGCACGACGTCCGCCAGTTCGGCCGTCTCCGTCATGAAGATCTCCTGCACGACGAGAAACCGCAGCCGCTCGATGGCCTGCTTCGCGTGCGCGAGAAATGGCTCGCTGAGCAGCGGGTTCTCGCCGATCACATACATGCAGTCAAGCTGGCCGGCCGCCGCCTCTTCGATCATCTCCGTCGCCGTCAGCCCCGGCGCGGTCGACAGATCACCGCCCCATGCCTGCGAGAACTCGCGCACGATGTCCGCGCCCACGCCCTGCAGACCGGGCAGCTGATCCGGCAGGCAGCCCGCATCGCCGCAGCCCTGCACGTTGTTCTGGCCGCGCAGCGGCGAGATCCCGCTGCCCGGCTTGCCCACCTGCCCCGTCGCGAGGGCAAGGTTCACGAGCGCGTGCGCGTTGTCCGTGCCCGACGTGTGCTGGGTGACGCCCATGCCCCACAGCAGGCACGATCCGGAGAACGGCGGCCGCGCGTACGTGCGCGCCGCCCGCCGCACAAGCTCCGCCGGCACGCCGGTCATATCCTCCGTCTGCTCGGGCGCGTACGCGTCGAGGCTCTGCCGCCACGCGTCGAAGCCGTCCGTGCGCGCGGCGATGAACTCAGGGTCTTCGAGACCCTCGTCCACGATCGCGCGCGCGATGCTGTTGAACAGCGCGACATCGGTGCCGGGGTTGGGCCGAAGCCACAGATCGGTGTAGTCGCAGAGGTCGATGCGCATCGGGTTCACGACGATCAGCTTCGTGCCGCGCGTATCGATCGCCCGGCGCAACCGCGAAGCGATCACCGGATGGTTCGAGCTGGTGTCGCTGCCGACCACCATCAGACAGCCCGCGTCCTCGTAGTCCTCGTACGAATTGCTCGTCGCGCCACTGCCAATCTGCAGCATCATCGCCTTCACGGAAGGCCCGTGGCACAGCCGGGAGCAGTGGTCGATGCTGTTCGTGCCCATCAGCAACCGCACGAACTTCTGGAAGACGTAGCCGTCTTCGTTCGTGCCCTTCGCCGATGCCAGCGCCGCGAACGATCCGCGATGGCGCACAAGCTGCGTCGCGACAAGATCGAGCGCCTCGCCCCACGACTCCGGCTCGAGCACGCCGTTGCGCCGGATGAGCGGGTGCGTCAGCCGGTCCGGGTGGTGCACGAACGACGACCCGAAACGGCCCTTCACGCACAGCATGCCGGTGCTCGAAGGGTTACCCGGCTGATCCAGCACCTCGATGATCCGGTCGTGCCGGTCCATGTTCAGCCGGATGCCACAGCCCACGCCGCAGTACGGGCAGGTGCTCTCCACCTGCCGCACGGCTGCCTCAGCAGACGGTGACTTCGCGGCGATCGCCCCCGTCGGGCACACGGACACGCACTGTCCGCACGACGTACAGATCGAGTCGATGATCGGCCGGTCCATGAACGCGGCGATGCGCGCGTCACGCCCCGACCCGGCGATCGCGATCGCGCCGATGTGCTGGACATCCTGGCACGCGGCGACGCAGCGTCCGCACAGGATGCAGGCGCTCAGGTCCGTGTCGAAGAACGGACTGCTGTCGTCGCGACGCGTGTTCGCCCGCGCCGTGTAGCGCGTACCAACGCCGTAACGCCGCAGCTCGCCGTCGAGCACGCCGGTGACGGCCCCATCCGTCGCGATCGATGCGCGGTCGACCATGCCGGCAGTCAGCTCGAGCACCGTCTTGCGCACGCCGTCCAGCGCATCGCTTGCGGTGCGCACGATCATGCCGTCAGCCGCCGGCGTATGGCAGCTCGCGCGCAGCCCGCGCACCCCGCCGATGTCGACGAGACACGTCCGGCACGACCCAATGGGGTCCTGATCGGCGTCCTTGCACAGGTGCGGCACATGAAGCCCGGCGGCCAGAATCGCATCCAGGACAGACGCGCCGTCCGTCACTTCGACCGGGCGGCCATCGATCATCAGTGAGACGCGCATGGCTCTCCCGCCGGTAGCGGAGCTCGCCGCAGGCGCGGCGTAGCGCCATGTTAGCACGGTCGAACGAAATGCTGGTGTCGTGTTACCGGTTATCGTTAGTTTCACTGGATAGTTTTAGCGGCCGCGAAATCGCCTTCTGCCGGGCTCCCCTTCCCGTACCGGGAAGGTCGAAGACTCGCCGTGGAGATACAAGGGCTGGCCTGCTCGCCGTGGCGAGGGGGTAGGTCGGGGCGGGGTGCGGCGAGTCAACCGCGGATCGCCGTTCTCCAGCGAGCTAACGAAGTGTTAGAAGCACTGCACTAGATCGCAAGCATGTCGCTCGAAGCGCCGGCCGCCACCGGGGCATCGATCAAGCGCGCACGGACGCATCGCCCAGGCGCTCGACAATCGCATCGAGATTCGGCGTGAGCGCCGCGGCTCCGTCGATCTGCATACGCACATCAGGGCCGCACTCGTCAAGCGGCTCGAACTGCCGCAACTGCTCGACGTACACCGCCCAATCCGCGTCCGAAGCATGCGCACCGCCCGCCCCGCGTGCCGCGAGGCGAGCCCGCACGGTCTCGTCGTCCGCCGTCACGCGGACGAAGAGGAGCGGGACGCCGGCTCCGCCCGCGAGAGCCATCGTCTCGGCGCGTTCCGCCGCCGTCGCGTGCGTCGCGTCCAGGATCACCGGGATCCCCGCACGCAGATGCCGCCCCGCCTGATCCCGCATCGACGCGTACACGCGAGCACGCTCTTCGCCGGTATACAGCCCGGCGTTCGGCTCCGAACGTAGTTCGGCGCCCGCCGGCAGACCGAGCGCGGCGCGCCTCAACCCGTCCGTGCTGAGAATAGCGGCGCCGAGACGAGCGGCGAGTGCGTTGGCGACAAACGACTTCCCCGTTCCGGAGAGGCCGGCCATCGCCACAACGCGGGGAGGGTGCCTGGCCGAGGCGTACGACTCCGCCAGTCGAAAGTACCGGCTGCCGCGACCATCGGCCGCGCCGCGCTCTGACGGGTTGCGCATGCTGCTGCGCGTCAGCCATTCGACTTTTCCGCGGACGTAGGCGCGGTAGCATCGATAAAAGTCCAGGACGGGAGCGAGCGTGCCATCTCCTGTCTCTCCGAGGTAGGCCGCCATGAACTCATCAACCAGATCACGGCGATCTCGGAACTCCATGTCCATGGCAAGAAACGCCACGTCTCCCGCGACATCGCCGCACCGGAGACGATCACTGAACTCGATGCAATCCATGATCGAGATCTCGCCGGCGGGGTCGATCACCACCGAATCGCAGCGCAGGTCTCCGTGAATATCTCGCACGCGACCACTGTCGGCGCGCTGCTCGATGAGGTCGTCGTGGTCCGAGAGCCACCGGTCGACGAATCTCTCCGTGCGGGAGCGCGCATCGGCAGGCAGCGTCAAGCCGACGCAGTCGCGTGTCTGCTCGAAATTCTCGGACCAGTTCCGCCGAATGGCGTCGGGCCGGCCATGTGCCGCGACCTTCGCATCGGTGGCAGCGCTTCGATGGAACGCGCCGAGCACGCGCGCAACAGCATGAACGTCGTCGCGGCTGACATCGTCATGAGCGATGAGAGCGCTCAGCAGGCGATCTTCCGGGACACGCCGCATCTTCACCGCGTAGTCGACCGTTTCGCCTTCACCGCCAACGCGCAGCGCGTGGCCGTCGTCGGTGATCCGTTCGACGCCGAGATAGATGTCCGGCGCAAGCCTCCGGTTCAGACGAATCTCTTCTTCGCACATGTGCTTTCGCGCCTCGATAGTGCTGTAGTCGAGGAAGCCAAGCGACACCGGCTTCTTGATCTTGTACGCGAAGTCGCCCGCGAGCAGGACGATGGAGATATGCGTCTCGATGCACCTGACATCCGTAACCGGATGCGCGTACGCGGATGGCCGCACCAATCCCCGGGCCGGGTCTCTGATCGCGATGCTCATCACACCACATCGTGCGCCCGATCAGAGAGGTGAGCAAGTGCGTATTGCCCCCGGCGCCTCAGGCCAGGTGGCCATACCTAGCCATCGACGCTTCTCGCCGATCGAAGCGGATACGGCGCAACGCGATGTGACAGCGGCGTTACGACACCGGCCATGCCGGTCCCACGCCGCAACGATCCACGCTCCCCCGTCCCGCACCGGAAAGGTCGAAGACTCGCCGTGGAGAGGGCTGGGGGTTAGGTGTCGCAGTGCCGGCCAACCCGCCTGTGTCCCTAAGCAACGCGCCGTGACAGACTTATCGGACGCGCGCTCGCTGAGCACAAGCGTTGCGCCGATTCCACCAGAAGTGCATCGCTGAAAGGATCCTCGCTGTGAGTGAGTTGTTTTCCGTTGACGGCAAGACCGTCGTCGTGACGGGCGGGTCGCGCGGCATCGGGCTGATGATCGCGCGCGGCTTCGTCGAGGCCGGGGCGCGGGTGTACATCTCGTCGCGGAACGCGGAGGCCTGCGCGCAGGCGGAGAAGGAGCTGGCGAAGGTCGGGACGTGCATCGCCATCCCCGCCGATCTGGGCACCGAGACGGGCTGCCGCGCGCTCGCCGACGAACTGGCAAAGCGCGAGGAGGGCCTGCACGTCCTCGTGAACAACGCCGGCAACAACTGGGGCGCGCCGCTGGCCGAATACCCCGACGCGGCGTTCGACCGCGTGTTCGCCCTGAACGTGAAGGGCGTCTTCAACCTGACCCGCATGCTGGTGCCGCTGCTCGAACGGGCCGCGAGCGACGACGACCCGGCGCGCATCATCAACATCGGCTCCATCGACGGACTGCAGGCGCCAACGCTCGAGACGTACGCCTACTCGTCGAGCAAGGCGGCCGTCCACCCCCTGACGCGCGTCCTGGCGCACCGGCTGGCGCCCAGCCGGATCACCGTCAACGCGATCGCGCCGGGGCCGTTCGAGAGCAAGATGATGGCGGCGACCCTCGAGCGCTTCGGCGACTCGATCCGCGCATCGTGCCCGCTCGGGCGCATCGGGCGGCCGGACGACATGGCGGGCACGGCGATCTTCCTCGCATCGCGCGCCGGCGCCTACTTGACGGGCACGGTGATCCCCGTCGACGGCGGCATCTCCACGCGACATGGGTAGCTGATGGCGAACGCGGCGGGTTGTCGCCACGGCGCGGCTTCTTCCATAATCGGCGTGCGAGCCACCGCATCGGAGCATCCGTGAGCACGACCGCCTACGACGCCATCCTCGATCGCGTTCCACGAGAGCGCACGCATCTCTTGCCGCTGCTCATCGCGATGCACGAGCGCGACGGCTACGTCGCGGAGGCGGCATTGCGCGCGGTCGCTCGCCACGTCTACGTGCCCGAGAGCGAGGTCTTCGGCGTGGCGACGAGCTACAGCGAGCTGCGTCTCTCGCCGCCCGAGGGACGCGGCGTCACGGTGTGCACAGGGCTGAGCTGCCGGCTCGCCGGCGCGGATCAGCTCTCGCGCGCGCTGACGGCATCCCTCCCGGCAGGCTGTTCCGTCGACGAGCACCCCTGCCGCTTCCGCTGCAACGACGCCCCCGTCGCCGCGATCGATGGGCAGTACGTCGCCCCCGCGTCTCCCACTGCCGTACTGGAGGCGATCGCCGAGCCGGACGCCGCCGTGACGCCGCCGCGCGTCACACGCCCGGCCCGTGCGGGTGAAGTGCGCCGCCTGCTCGCCCGCTGTGGCGCCATCGATCCGGCGAGCATCAACGATGCCATCGCATCTGGTGCGTACGAAGGTCTGCGCGCCGCACTCACGATGGAGCCGGACGCCATCGTGAGCGCGGTCGCCGATGCGGGGCTGCTGGGCCGTGGCGGCGCATACTTCGCCGTCGCGGCGAAGTGGCGCGGCGCTCGGGCGCATCCGCGGCCACGCTATCTCGTCGTCAACGCCGAAGAGGGCGAGCCCGGCGTGTTCAAGGACCGGCATCTGATCGAAGGCGACCCGCACCTGCTCGTTGAAGGCATCCTCATCGCCGCGCGCGCCATCGAGGCCGCGGCCGTGTACGTGTACGTGAACGGCGAAGCGACCATAGCGGCGAATCGGCTGGCTACCGCCATCGCGCAGGCGCTGGCGCACGGCCTGCCCGGCGACAACGCGCCGCCGATCGAGATCCGGCGCGGTGCCGGAGGCTACGTGTGCGGGGAGGAGTCGGTGATCCTGTCGAGCATCGAAGGCCATCGCGCGGTGCCGCGTCTGCGGCCGCCGTTCCCGGTCGAGGCCGGGCTCTTCGGACGCCCCACCGTGATCAACAACGTCGAGACGCTGTGCAACCTTCCGTTCATCCTGGCTGCCGGCGCCTCGGCGTTCCGTGCCGCGGGCACCGCTGAGCATCCCGGTACCAAGCTCGTCTGCCTCTCCGGCGCGGTACGCGACCCCGGCGTGTATGAAGTGCCGTTCGGCACGAGCGTGCGCCAGATCGTCGACGTCATCGGCGGCGGCGCCGCGCCGGGCCGCACGATGCGCGCGCTGCTATTCGGCGGGCCATCGGGCACCCTGCTGCCGCCCGCGCTGTGGGACGCGCCGTTCGCGCCGGGCCGGCTCGACGAGAGCGGCGCCTCGCCCGGCGCCGGCGGCATCGTCGCCATCGATGGCACGCTCTCGATCCGCGAGGTCGTGCGTCATCTGACGGCGTACAACGCCAGCGAATCGTGCGGCAAATGCACGCCCTGCCGCGAAGGCACCGCGCGCATGGTCGATCTGCTCGATGCGTTTCCGACGGACGCTGCGGTGCGGCTCGACGAGCTCTCCGAAGCCGTTGCCGCGGCATCGCTCTGCGGCCTCGGCCAGATGGCGCCCCTGCCCTACCTGAGCGCGCGCCGCCACTTCGACGACGAGCTGCATCGCGGCGCAGGCTGACGATGGAACAGACGCCGGACGCACTGCGATACAGCGCCATCGTGCTCGCCGGCGGACGCAGCACGCGATTCGGGCGCGATAAAGCGTCGGAACCGCTGCTCGGCAAGCCGCTGCTACAGCACGTCGCGGATCGCATCGCGCCGCTCATCAGCGAGCTGATCGTTGTAAGGGCGCCCGGCCAGGCGCTGCCGCCGATCGAGGCTGCGATTCCGGTCAGGATCGTCGACGACGCGTACCCCGGCACCGGGCCATTGGGCGGCATCTACACCGGGCTCGAAGCATCGGAGGCCGATCGCGGCCTCGCCGTCGCGTGCGATATGCCGCTGCTCTCAGCGCCGCTGCTGCGCGAACTGCTGCGGCGCTCCGCCGGCTGCGACGTCGTGATGCCGGTGATCGAGTACCCGGAGCCGCTGCACGCGGTGTACACCCGCATCTGCCTCGAGCCGATGCGGGCGCGCCTGGAGGCCGGGCAGTTCAAGATCACCGGGTTTCTCGGCGCCGTGCACGTGTGCTACATACACGAGGCTGAGTGCCGCGCGTTCGACTCGGATCTGCGCTCGTTCATCAACGCCAATACCGAAGAAGAGCTTGCCCGCGCTGAGGCGCTGCTCCGCTCGGAGCAGGGGGGCTGACGTCGGGCGCGCTACGCGGCGCGGCAGTCCGCGTGTGCCACACCAGCCGATGCGGCGGATAAAAGCGGAGGCCGACAGCCCCGCCACAGTTCTGTCGGCCTCCCTATGCTCCAACCCATCCTTTGGTTGCAATGGAACCGTACCAACTCCACGATATCGCCGCTACACCGGCCGGTATCCCGTTGCGGTCAGTTCGCGCTCATATATGGTCGTGCCAAGGCGGGCCGCTTCGGATTCAGAAGCAGATAGATCAAATTTCGAGATTTAGCACCAGTTCGGGACGCAGTTAATGCGGATCTAACATTTCGGGCCGATACTCCGGGTGTAGGGCTTGCACTCACAACGGACCTAACCTCCCCGAAGTGAGTTAACGGATACAGGCCAGGGCGCTCACAACGGCGGAATCAGACTTAGCGCCCTGGCCTTCATCCCGAACACCAATACACAAGCACTGTCGCGAGGGCGCTGCCCTCGCGACGTTTTTATGCCCCGCTATCACGGTGCCGGGCCGGCGGTCACCGGCGGCTCCTCCCAGAACGACGAGAGCACCTCCAGCCGCGATGACGGCGCTCTGCCGCCGAAGTACTCGCTCAGCTTCACCAGCGACAACGCGACGGCCAGCAGCAGGAACGGCGAGAAGATCAGCACGACGTCGACGCCAAAGTACGACGCCGCGGCGCCCAGCGTCAGCAGCGGCACGATCGACGAGCCGTTCTTCAGCGTGCTCTGCAGCGCGAACGCGCGGCCTTGGTACAGCAGCGGCACGCGCCGGTTGATGTAGGTCTGCACCGACATCGTCGTCAGCGACATGCCGAAGCCCAGCGGCAGCACGAGCAAGCTCGCCGTACGGAGCGCCCTGCTCATGTCGATGCCGATGATGCTGAGCATCCGCAGCGGATTCACGGGATCGAGCAGCGCGGCCACATCGCGGCGAACAAAGCCCAGCAAGCACAGCGATATCGCCGTCACCGCGAAGCCAGCCAGCGCCGACGCCCGCTCGCCCCGCAGCCGGATCAGCGTCGGAGCGGCGAGCAGCGCCAGCGCCAGCCCGGCCGATGATGGCGCGAAGACGTACACCGCATCGGCCGGATCGACCGCTAGCACCGTCTGCACGTACCGCGGCCCCAGCGTGAGCAGCACGACATTCGCGGTGCCCGCCAGTACGCCCACGACGATCATCGTCGCCACGGCCGGCTGGTCCACCAGCCAGCGAACCGTCGTCATCACATTGACTTCCGGACGCCGCCAGCGAACCTTCTGCTGGTCGCGCCGCGACCGCACGTTCAGGATGCGCCCCGAAGCGAAGAAGAGCAGCACCCCGGCCACATAGAACACCGCGCGCACGCCCAGCACCCGCACCAGGATCGGCGCGAGCAGCGCCGTCCCGAACACCGTGCCCAGGTTCGACACCAGGCTCGAAAGCGAGTTCGCCGTCGCCAGCTCGGCCTCCGACGCCACCAACGGCACGATCGACTGCTCCGTCGGGCCCGAAACCTGCCCGAAGACGTTCACCGCGAAGATCAGCAGCACGATGGCGCCCAGGTTGGTCCCGAACCAGATTGGTACGAGAAAGCACACCGCCGCATCGAGGATGTAGACGGAGCCCAGCGCCACGCGCTTCGGAAACGCATCGGCGACGGCGCCACCGTACAATCCGAGCAGCGTCGGCGGGATCAGCGACGCAACGCCCACCAGCGCCGCATCCAGCGTCGACCCTCCGTTCGACGCGACGGCGATCAGCGCGCCGTAGCGGATCGCGTCCCGCGCCGAGTCCGCGAGGAACACCGACGCCATCAAGTGCTGAAATCGCACGGAGCGCGCGATCGCCGGCTCGGGCAGAAAGAACCAGAGGAAACGGAACGTGTGCCGCTCACCCTGGCTGATCAGTCCGTCGGCCGTGCGATACGCGCCATCGGCGCGCCGCACCGCGCCATCCGCCAGCTGGCGGCCCCCGCCGGCCGCGCGGCGGGTCACGTCGTCCGCACGCGCGCGGCCACCGTCCAGCGCCTTCCGCGCATCGTCGGCGACGCGGCGCGCGTAGCGGCGCCGCTGCGGTGGTGGCGGAGGCGGAGGCGGCGTCTCGTCCATGTGCCGAGTGTATCGCGGCTGCGGTGCTCCAGCGGCAGCGCCGCCGACTCGCCGCAGCGACAGACGGCCCGATCAGCTCGCCTTAGCGCGATACTCGGCCGCACACGCATGACTCGCCGCAGCCTTTGCAGCCCGCCATACTTGCGGCATGCCTGCAGGGTCACTCATCGTGGAGAGCCTCGCCGATCCCCGCGTATTGGAGCACCTCACGATCGAGAGGCGCCGAACCATCGAGGCACCATCGGCCACCGGCCTACCACGCATCTGGACGATCGTCGAGTTCGGACTAGGCGGAAGGTCTCCGATGACGGTCGCCATGGCTCTCGAAGCCGCGCTGCGCGACGGCCCGTGCTACGTCGACTTCACTGATGGCGACCGTGTCTACGTTGTCTTTTCTGACCGGGTATTCAACTATCAGCGAGGTGACGCAGCCACCCACGCAGAGGCAGTTGCGCATGCCGTGAGCAAAGGAATACCGTCTGTCCAGCGTGACTGGAACTGGCGAAGCTAGTCAGCAACCGCCATAGGGGGCTGCCTCAGCGCGACGAACACTTGTCGCCATTCGCCGGACAAGGCGAGAGCCCCTCGCGTCTCCGCTTGGGGCTCTCATATACCCTGGCACTGGCCTATTTTCCACAGAGGATTGCTCCCCCAGTATCGTCGGCGCTGAGGCGTTTCACTTCCGTGTTCGGGATGGGAACGGGTGGGGCCACCTCGCTCTAAGCACCAGGAATATTCTGTTGTGAAGGCCGGAGGTTAGGTCGGAGGCCCGGGGGCGAAGCCCTCTAACCTCCAACATCCAACGACTAACTATGGTAGCGGGGGAAGGATTCGAACCTCCGACCTTCGGGTTATGAGCCCGACGAGCTGCCACTGCTCCCCCCCGCGACGTGCGCACCCGTGACGCGCGCCATTACAGCGTACGTCACAGCGTTCGAATAAGGGAAACCTGCGTCAGGTACTTCTGCTTCAATCACGTAGAGAATTCAATGTAGGTCAAGCCCTCGACCATTAGTACGGCTTAGCTAAACACATTGCTGTGCGTACACGTGCCGCCTATCAAACGGGTAGTCTGCCCGTGGTCTTACCTGGTTATCCAGTGGGAGATCTTATCTTGAGGTGGGCTTCGCACTTAGATGCCTTCAGCGCTTATCCCATCCAGACTTGGCTACTCGGCAATGCTCCTGGCGGAACAACCGACACACCAGAGGTCTGTCCACCCCGGTCCTCTCGTACTAGGGGCAGCTCCTCTCAAATCTCCTACGCCCACGCCGGATAGAGACCGAACTGTCTCACGACGTTCTGAACCCAGCTCGCGTACCGCTTTAACCGGCGAACAGCCGGACCCTTGGGACCTACTTCAGCCCCAGGATGCGACGAGCCGACATCGAGGTGCCAAACCTTGCCGTCGCTATGAACGCTTGGGCAAGATAAGCCTGTTATCCCCGGGGTAGCTTGTATCCGTTAAGCCACGGCCCTTCCACTCGGAACCGTAGGATCACTTTGACCGACTTTCGTCCCTGCTCGACTTGTAGGTCTTACAGTCAAGCGCCCTTATGCCAATGCACGCAACGGGTGATTTCCATCCACCCTGAGGGCACCTTTGTACGCCTCCGTTACTCTTTAGGAGGCGACCGCCCCAGTCAAACTGCCCACCAGGCACTGTCCGTCTGCTTGATCAGACGTTAGAAGGTAAATCTGGAAAGAGTGGTATTTCAACGTTGGCTCCACCGAGCCCGAGAGCCCGGCTTCATAGCCTCCCACCTATCCTACGCATTCCAGACCCACCTCCAGTGCCAAGCTGCAGTAAAGCTCCACGGGGTCTTTTTGTCCTGGCGCGGGAAACCCGCATCTTCACGGGTACTTCAATTTCGCCGAGTCCCTCGTTGAGACAGCGCCCAGATCGTTACGCCATTCGTGCGGGTCGGAACTTACCCGACAAGGAATTTCGCTACCTTAGGACCGTTATAGTTACGGCCGCCGT